>Ga0316206_1000249_pt1 | contig 91562 bp, 92 predicted proteins | sample 6monthpyrite_MG_FD_204942 | JGI IMG/M metagenome (GOLD analysis project Ga0316206, IMG submission 204942) | Microbial mat bacterial communities from mineral coupon in-situ incubated in ocean water Damariscotta River, Maine, United States -... | ecosystem: Environmental > Aquatic > Marine >...
TTCCAGCCGCGGGTCGTGAGTGGCGCCCAGTTGCAGCAGGCGGATGTTGTCGCGCATCAGGCTGCCGATTTGGCCCAGTTTTTCGGCGGGAATCAGCCGGTCGTTGACGACGCTCTTGATTTCCGTGTCGGCCTGGTGAATCGCGCGCAGGCTGTAAGCGCCGATCCCTATTAGCAGTAGCGCCAGTAGGCCGATGACTAGGGTAAGCCGCATTTTGATGCTGGTGTTCTTAAACATGAGACGACCTCCAAAGACTAAACAACAGTGCGCTTGACGAAGGGTTTTCTCTAGCAAGAAAGAACGGGTGGCGACGGGAAAACCGCGGCCGTTATTTTTATCATGGTTAATCGGTACGGGTTTTCTACCGGGTTATTGTATAACTTATTGAATTTCAGGCTAGCATGAAATTTGCGTCAATCCAAGGTCATTGGAAAAATAGTGCAGACGGTGTTCTGCATTCAACGCGTTCACAGCAGGCGGCTTTTATCGCCGGCAGCAAAGCCGGGCAGCGGTGGACACATTCCTTTGCCGAAAGCGATTACCTTGAAAAGTTCGCCCATTTCCGCGGGACTCAGCAGGCGTTGCGCTTGGCTGGCCAGGGCCGGGTAGGCGGGGTCTTCCGGCGAAACCCGTCCCAGTTGATCGGTAAGGCCGCAGTTGACGAGAAAGTTCGCTTGCGTTGTATAGCCTAACAGTTGCAGGCCGCCCACTAAGGCGGCGGCGGTTATGGCGCTAAAATCCACGTGCGCGGTAATGTCTTGCAGCCCCGGCAGATAAAAAGGGTCGTCATGGCTATGGTGGCGGTAATGACACATGAGCGTGCCGTGGCGCCGTTGCGGATGGTAGTATTCGGCGCCGCCGAAGCCATAGTCGATCAGCAGAATCAGGCCGCGTTCCAGCAGACGGCCAAGGCTGGCGGTAAACGCTGACGCGGCCAGTGGAATTTCGCTGAGGTAACCGGCGCCGGGGTCGAGGCGGTCGGCGGCGGTTTTGAGCGGCCCGTCGGTCGCCGGCCGTTCTTGCCAGTGGAATGTGTCGTCGTCGGCCGCCACCCCGCGCTCGAAAACGCCGTCCTGGCGCCAATGCACGAGGTGTACCGGCATGGCGTCGAGGACTTCATTGCCGATCACAACGCCGGTGAATCGCGTCGGCAAGGTATCCAGCCACTGGACTTTGGTTGCCAGCCGGGAATCCAGCGTGTCGATCAAGGCTTGCTGTCGCTGCCGTAAATCGGCGCTGACTTCAAGCAGGTAATAATGGCGTGGCAGGGCGCTTAATTGCGCTAATGCGTGCAGTAAATCGACGGCGAGTTTGCCGCTGCCACCGCCGATCTCCAGTAAGTCACCGCCGCTGTCGTGCAGTCCCGCGGCGACTTGCCGCGCCAGCACCGCGCCGAACAGGGAGGAGGTTTCCGGGGCGGTGACGAAATCGCCCGCCGCGCCGAATTTACGCGTGCCGGCACTATAGTAACCAAGCCCCGGCGCGTAAAGCGCAAGCTCCATGTAGCGGGCGAAGCTGATCCAGCCGCCGGTGGCCGCGATTTCCTCGTGGATTCGCTGGGCGAGGCGCTGGCTGTGACGTAATTCTTCGGTGGAGGGGGGCGGCGGTTGGCATGGGGCTGGCGGATGCATGCCGGGGAATATACCATGTCCGACGGGCGGCCAGTTAAGGCAAAATACGGCGCACCAGCACCGGTGTGCGCCCGCGCGGAGAAGAGGAAGATGTGTGTCACGAAAAAATGAAAGTCAGGGGAAGCGGTGATGCAAGGTAAAGCCATATTGATTACGGGCGGCGCCAAGCGCGTGGGCGCGGCGATTGCACGCCGTTTACACGGCTTGGGCGCCGCCGTCATGATTCATTACCGCTCGTCCCGCGACGAGGCGGAGGCGTTGTGCGACGAATTGAATCACCGGCGCGCCAATACCGCAGCGCTGGTGCAAGGCGATTTACACCATACCGAACAGTTGCCGGCGCTGGTGGCGGCGGTGGTGGCGCGCTTCGGCCGGCTGGACGTGCTGATTAATAACGCTTCCAGTTTTTATCCGACCGCCGTGGGGCAAATTAGCGAACGGGATTGGCACGATCTCATCGGCGCCAATCTGAAAGCGCCGCTGTTTTTATCTCAGGCCGCCGCCGCCGCATTGCGGCATAGCCGCGGCTGCATTGTGAATATCGCCGATATTCACGCCGAACGGCCGATGAAAAGTTATGTGGTGTACAGTATCGGCAAGGCGGGCGTAGTGGCGCTGACCAAGTCGCTGGCTCACGAGCTGGGGCCGGAGGTGCGCGTCAATGCGATTGCCCCTGGCCCGATTCTGTGGCCCGAGGAGGATCCCACGTTCGACGACCAGGAGCGCCGCCGCATTGTCGCGCATACTTTGCTGAAACGCGAGGGAAGCCCGGAGGATATTGCGCGCGCCGCGGTGTTTTTGATTCGTGACGCCGCCTATGTCACCGGTGTGATTCTTCCGGTGGACGGCGGCCGGAGCGCGGTTTTATGATTTGTTTCAAGCGGTTGAATGTGGTTGGCTCCATTGCTTCGGCGGTGTGGCGCTTATTCCGGCCGACGGCGCGGGGGTGGGCGTGAATGCGCCGGCGAGTGCGGCGGGGCCGGTAAAACCGCCCCGTTCTCTACTGCGTGCGGCGGGAAAGGCGATCGGCGACTTTACGATGATCCGCGACGGCGATCGCGTGCTGCTGGGCTTGTCCGGCGGCAAGGATAGTTTGTCGTTACTCCATGTGTTGCTGGAATTACGGGCCAAAGCCCCTGTCCGTTTCGAGTTGGCGGTGGCGACTGTCGATCCCCAAGCGCCCGATTTCGATCCCTCGCCGTTGAAGGCATACGTCGCGGCCTTGGGTATCCCCTATTTCTATGAAAGCTTTCCCGTCGTCGAACAGGCCAAGCAGTCGATGAAAGCGGGGAGTTCATTTTGCGCTTTTTGCTCGCGCATGCGGCGCGGCATGTTGTATGGCGCGGCGCGGCGCGAGGGCTACCCGGTGCTGGCGCTGGCGCAGCATTTGGACGATGCGGCGGAAACGTTTCTGATGAGCGCGTTTTACGGCGGTAGGCTGCGCACCATGCGGGCCCATTATTTAAACGACCGGGGGGATATTCGAGTGATTCGTCCCTTAGTGTACGCCCGCGAACGGCAGACCGCGGCCTTTGCAAAAAGCGCCGCGTTGCCGGTCATCCAGGAAAATTGCCCCGCCTGCTTTGCTGCGCCCACCGAGCGGATGCATATGAAGCAATGGCTTGCGCAGTTGGAAACGGCGAATCCGAAGGTTTTTCCCAGCTTGTGCACGGCGCTGCGGCCGTTGATGCGCGGCGAGGCGTTTCACGCCGGAGACGCGGGATAGGCGCTTCCGTCTCGCCGCCGGATTTTGTGCGGTGTTTTTGGCATGGCGGGGCGCTGGTGGGTGGATGGTTTTTCCGCGCCGGACGGCGCGGAGGACGGATCGCTTAGCGCGGGTGGAAATGGCGCGCGAACCGGGCGGTGCCCTCCGCCTGGCGGCCGTAGCGGTCGAGTTGCGCGCCCATGGCCGCATCCAGGGCGCGCAGCCGATTTTCCGCGGTCGGATGGGTCTTAAACATCAGTGCGAATGCGCTGTCGCGCGGGTTGATTTTTTCCAATGTTTGCAAAACCGCCGGCAGGGCGAAAGGGTCGTAACCGGCGCGGGCGGCGATAACGACGCCCATCCGGTCGGCCTGATATTCGTCGTCCTTGTCCAGCCCGCGGGCGTAAAGCTCGGTGCCGGCGCCGATGGCTTTTTGCAGGGATTCGCCGTGGCGCTTGTCCTGCGCCGCCATGTGCAATACATCGGCGAGAATGCCCATTCTTGCATTCTTTTCGATGGCGCGCAGGTGGTGTTTTTTCAGGACGTGGGCGATTTCGTGGGCCAGCACGCCCGCCAGTTCGGCCTCGCTGTGCAGGCGCAACAAGAGTCCGCGGGTGATGAAGACGTAGCCGCCCGGCGCGGCGAAGGCGTTGATATCGTTGGTGTCCAACACACCGAAGTGCCATGGCAGGTCGGGCCGGCTGGAATGGAGCGTGAGCCAGCGTCCGACGTCGTTGACATAGCGTTGCAGCGCCGGGTCGCGCACCAAGGGCGCCGCGCCAAGCAGGTTGGCGGCGATTCCCGTACCGATTTGTACTTCTTGGGCCTCGCTCACTGTGCTGCTGGCCTGCCGCGTCTTGTGCAGAATATCGCCGATTTTATTGAGGTTGAGTTGGAAGCCGCTCCCGGCGAGGGGAAGGGACAGCAGGACGGCGGCGAGTATCCACGGCATGGCGCGCTTCATGGCAGGTCTCCAAAGGGCGCGGCGTTATCGGCGGGTTCGGACGCGTTGCCCGTTTCGCTCGACGGGGCGGCTAGGTAATGGATGTTTTGCGTGTGCAGCCGTGCGTGGCGGGCGAAGCGGCGGGCCTGTGCCGCGCTGACCGTGTAGCGGTCGAGCTGTTTCAATGCCGCCGGGTTGGGGCGGGCGGATTTTAGGTCTTCCTCGGACAGGCCGCGCACGCCGGTGGCGACCGTCATGCCGCTGCTGCCGGTGCGGGCGACATTGAGCAGCGCGCCGAGACCACTATCGCCTTTCTTGGCGTTTTCGCCGAAATCGAGGTCCAGCATGCGCAGCCAGCCGCGCCGGCCATCGGTCATGTGGATCTTTGTCCATGCGCCCTGGCGCTTGATGATGGTTACGCGTGTCTGCCGCGGCAGCCGCGCGACGGCTTCGGCGTCGATGAACGGCGCGTTCCGCAATTCCACCGGTTTGACGGTGGCCGCTGTGCCGTCGGCGGTAGCGGGCGCGGCGGCGAAGACGAGCAAGGCGATCAATAGCCACCGGCAGGGATTCATGATTTCCTCAACGGTTCAAACAATTGGACTTCCTGGCTTCTTCCTTTGACTTTATAAAAGCCGTGGTCGATAAAGTCAAACACCTCGCCGCAACGCTGGCGGGTGGCGGCGGAAACCAGGATGCGGCCGACACCCTTGGTTTGCCCCTCGATACGGCTGGCGAGGTTGACGGTGTCGCCGATGGCGGTGTAGTCCTGGCGTTGCGCCGAGCCGATGAATCCCACCACTGCCGGGCCGGTGTGAATGCCGATGCCGATATCGAAAGCGGCGCCTGCCGCGCCGAGTTCTCGCCGGAACGCCGTCAGCCTGTCCGCCATATCCAGGGCGCAGGCGACGGCGTGTTCCGCTTGCCGGTCGTCGTCCGCGGGCGCACCCCAAAAAGCCATGACGGCGTCGCCGATGAATTTATCCAAGGTGCCGCCGTGGCGGAAGATGACGGTGACCTGCATGCTGAAATAGCGATTGAGTAATGTGACGATTGCTGGCGCGGTGTGTTGCTCCGACAAGGCGGTGAAACCACGGATGTCGGAAAACAGCACGGTCAGTTCACAGTTTTTTCCGCTCAGGGTGCGCATGTCTTCCCCCCGGCCGACTAGGGTTTTCACGACCCGGGGATCGAGAAAGCGGTTGAATGTGCGGATGGTGTGTTCCTGCGCCTGGCGCTCTTTTAGGTAAGCATGGAGGGCGGCGGCGAAATAAAATGCCCAGGCGAAAATCACCGGGGTCAGTACCGGAAGCAAGAGCCGGTGATCGAGGGCGAGATAGCTGGCTGCCAGCAGCGCCGCCGTTGCCGCCAGCAGCGCCGCGCCGATTTTGACCGGGTGGTGGCGGCGTCCGAACGCCGCCAGTAAACCGCCGATGAGCGCCAGTGTGAGCAAAAATGGTGCGGCGGGCGGCGCGGTGCGTAGGAAGTCGCCGTGTTTTAGGTTGTCTATCGCGGTGGCGAGGATTTCCACTGCCGGGTATAGGCCCCCGACGGGGGTGGCGCGAATATCGTGCAATCCCGAGGCGGTTGCGCCGATGATGACGATTTTACCGGTGAATTCGTGCGGATTGCGCCGGGGATGGCGGCGGTTGAAATCTTCGATCACATCGCCGTAGGAGACATAGGGGTAACTGAAGGCCGGCCCGCGCCAATTGAGGATAATCGACGGTTGGTTGGGAATGGGATCGCCCAGGAAGGCGGCGACCCGTGCCGGCAGCGAGGGAATGCGCCAGCCGTGGACCGGAAGATATACGGCATAGCGCCGCCCGACGCCATCGCTGTCGGCGAGAAAGTTGATCGCGCCGAGCCGCCAATTTTTTGCGTTTACGACCCAGGGTAGCAGCAGCATCGCCCGTGCGCCGGGAGCGCCGCTGTCAGCAGGTAGGCCAAAGGCGTGGGACAGGCGGCGCAGCAGGGTGCCGTGGGCGTCGTCCGCGGGATTCTGGCGCAAAATGGGGAGGAAGGTGTTATGGGTGGTGCTCAGGACTTGGTTAAAATAGGTATCGCTTTGGCGGCGGTAGCGGTCGGGTTCGGAAAAGAGGATGTCGAATACAATGGCCTTGGGGTGCTGTTTTTCAATGCCGGCGACGAGTTCGCCGTGTATCGCGCGCGGCCATGGCCAGCGGCCGGCGAAATTTTCCATTTTCGCCAGGCTGCGCTCGTCGATGTCGATAATAACGATAGCGGGGTCTGGCTTGCGCCCGTGGGCGTGACGGCGGATGAGGCTATCCGACAGGCGATGGTCCAGCGGTGTTAACCGGTGGAAAAAGAAAAGCTCGGCCCCTGCTGCGAGCAGGGTGCAGAGAGCGAAGATGACGAGCGGGCTAACAAGGCGGCGCACCATGTGCGCATGGTATGGAAAAAGACGCGAGCGGGCAATGAACGCCGGAATGCGTGCCGCGATAGCAGCGCTTAGCTAAGCCCCAGCCGTTGCCAGAGCGTGGAGACGATGGCCGATTGGTTGAGGGTATAGAAGTGCAGCCCCGGCGCGCCATGGCGCAGCAGCTTATCGCATAGGGCCGTGACGACATCGAGGCCGAAGGCGTGAATCGACGGCAGGTCGTCATCACCGTAGTCTTCAAGTTTTTTGCGCATCCAGCGCGGGATTTCCGCGCCGCAAGCGTCGGAAAAGCGCGCGAGCTGGGTGTAATTGTAGATGGGCATGATGCCGGGAATGATGGGTAGGGTGACGCCTAGTGCCTCGCACTCATCGACGAAATGGAAGTAGGCGTCGGCATTGTAGAAGTATTGGGTGATGGCGGAGTCGGCGCCGGCGTCTGCTTTGCGTTTGAAGTGGATTAAATCGTCGCGGGCGGAGCGGGCTTCCGGGTGCGTTTCGGGATAGGCGGCGATTTCCAGGAGGAACTGATTCCCGTATTCCCGCCGGATGAACGCGACAAGATCAGCGGCGTAGCGGAATTCGCCGGTTTCCACCATGCCCGAGGGAAGATCGCCGCGCAACGCCACGATGCGCTTGATGCCGCGCTGGCGGTAATCGTCGAGAAGTTCGCGCAAGCTGTCCGGGGTGGCGCCGATGCAGGATAAATGCGGTGCCGCCTCGAATCCTTCCGCCTGAATTTCCAGCACCGTTTCCAGCGTGCGGTCGCGGGTCGTGCCGCCGGCGCCGTAAGTCACCGAGAAAAACTCGGGGCGCAGTTGGGCGAGCTGCTTGCGCGTCGTGCGCAGTTTCTCCATTCCCGCCGGGGTTTTGGGCGGGAAAAACTCAAAACTGAAGCTGGGTTTGCGCGTGGTCATCGTTTTCATCCAGGGCGTTGGTTGGCGGAGGAATCAGTAACGGTAGTAGTCCGGCTTGTAGGGGCCGTTTTCCGGGATGCCGATGTACGCCGCTTGGGCGGTGGTCAGCGTGGTCAGGTGCGCGCCGATTTTCTTGAGATGCAGCCGCGCGACTTTTTCGTCTAATTGTTTGGGTAGCACATAGACTTTGTTTTCGTATTGATCGGGATGGCTCCATAGTTCGATCTGGGCCAGCACCTGGTTGGTGAAGGAGGCGGACATGACGAAGCTGGGGTGGCCGGTGGCGCAGCCCAGGTTAACTAGCCGTCCTTCCGCCAGCACGATCAGTTTTTTGCCGTCGGGGAAGACCACGTGATCCACCTGCGGTTTGATATTTTCCCAAGGATATTGGCGCAAGCCGGCAATGTCGATTTCCGAGTCGAAATGGCCGATGTTGCATACGATCGCTTCGTGCTTCATCGCTTTCATATGGTCGTGGGTGATGACATCGACGTTGCCGGTAGCGGTGACGAAGATGTCGCCCAGCGTCGCCGCCTCGTCCATGGTCACGACGCGGTAGCCTTCCATCGCCGCTTGGAGGCTGCAGATGGGGTCGATTTCGGTGACCCACACGGTCGCGCCCATGCCGCGGAATGCTTGGGCGCAGCCCTTGCCGACGTCGCCATAGCCCAGCACGACGCAGATTTTTCCCGCCACCATGACGTCGGTGGCGCGCTTGATGCCGTCGATCAGTGATTCGCGGCAACCGTAGAGGTTGTCGAATTTGGATTTGGTGACCGAATCGTTGACGTTGAAGGCGGGAACCCGCAGCGTGCCTTTTTGGGTCATGTCGTACAGGCGGTGTACCCCGGTGGTGGTTTCTTCCGACAGGCCGCGCACGGCCTTCAACAGATCGGGGTGTTTTTCATGCATCACGGCGGTGAGATCGCCGCCGTCGTCCAAAATCATATTGGGACGCCAGCCGTCGGGGCCGAATATGGTTTGCTCGATGCACCACCAGAATTCTTCATCGGACTCGCCTTTCCAAGCGAACACCGGGATGCCTTGATCGGCGATGGCGGAGGCGGCATGATCCTGGGTGGAAAAGATGTTGCACGACGACCAGCGCACATCGGCGCCGAGTGCGACTAAGGTTTCGATCAGCACCGCCGTCTGAATGGTCATGTGCAGGCAACCGGCGATACGCGCGCCCTGGAGCGGTTGCTGGCCAGCGTATTCCTCGCGCAACGCCATCAGGCCGGGCATTTCGGTTTCGGCGATCTTGGTTTCCTGGCGGCCCCATTCGGCCAGGGAGATATCGGCGACTTTGTAGTCGGTAAAATGACGGTCGGGAATAGCACTCATGGGTTGGCTCCTTGGATAAGGGAAGCGCGGCGGCGCCGCGCCCCGGTAGTGCGGGGTTAATTGAGGCCGGCGTCGGCGCGCAGCGCGGCGGCCTTGTCGGCGGCCTCCCAGGAAAACTCGGGTTCATCGCGGCCGAAATGGCCGTAAGCGGCGGTTTTCATATAAATTGGCCGTAGCAGATTAAGGGCTTGGACGATGCCTTTGGGCCGCAGATCGAAGTGCGTTTGAACCAGTTGCGCGATCTTCTCGTCCGGGATTTTGCCGGTGCCGAAGGTATTGACCATGAGGCTCACCGGCCGGGCGACGCCGATGGCATAGGCGACTTGCACCTCGCAGCGGCTGGCCAGGCCGGCGGCGACGATATTCTTCGCCACGTGGCGGGCGGCATAGGCGGCGGAGCGGTCCACCTTGGACGGATCCTTGCCGGAGAACGCGCCACCGCCATGATGCGCCGAGCCACCGTAGGTGTCCACGATAATTTTGCGTCCCGTCAGTCCGCAATCGCCCATGGGGCCGCCAACGACAAAACGCCCCGTGGGATTAATGAAATAACGGGTTTCCTTGGTCATCATCCGATCCGGCAGCACCGGCTTAATGATTTCGTCGATAATAGCTTCCGACAGGTCGTCGTGGGTGATGTCGGGGGCGTGCTGCGTGGACAATACCACCGTGTCTACATGGTGAGGCTTGCCATCGACGTATTGAATGGTGACTTGGGATTTGGCGTCCGGCCGCAGCCACGGCAGTCGGCCATCCTTGCGCACTTCCGCCTGGCGTTGCATGAGGCGGTGCGCGTAGTAAATCGCCGTCGGCATTAATTGCGGGGTTTCATCGCACGCATAACCGAACATCAATCCCTGGTCGCCCGCGCCCTGCTCCAGGTCTAGGCCTTGGCCCTCGTTCACCCCTTGGGCGATGTCGGGCGATTGCTTTTCGACGGCGTTCAGCACCGCGCAGCCATGGTAATCGAAGCCCAGCGCCGAATTATCGTAGCCGATGCGCTTGATGGCGTCGCGGGCGATGCCGATATAATCGATGTTGGCCGTCGTCGTGATTTCGCCGGACAATACCACCAGGCCCGTATGCACCAGCGTTTCGCAGGCTACCCGGCCATAGGGATCCTGCGTTAAAATCTCGTCTAGGATTGCGTCGGATATTTGGTCGGCGACTTTGTCGGGATGGCCTTCGGATACCGACTCCGAGGTGAAGAGATATTGGCTCATAAGATGTGTGGGGGCGTTTAGGTTGCGTGGTTAGTGGGCTTAAAAGGATAACAAATTTTGCCGTTGGCAAGAAGGCTTGGCGCCTGTTTCAAAAAATACGGTCTGCGCGCGCTATTCCGGGCGGTGCAAACGCAATGGTCGTGAAACCATTCGCCATTCCATGTTCATGCTGACGCGGCTGTTCACGTTGATCGCCCGTTTGCCGCTGGGCGGTTTTCATTGGCTGGGCGCCGCCGTCGGCTGGGGCGTTTATGGTCTGTCGCCGCGCTATGCCGCCCGGTTGCGGGATAATCTCCGCGCCAGCGGCGTTTGCCATGGGAACGCTTGCCGCGCCTTGCGCCGCCGGGCCATCGCGGAGGCTGGCAAGGGCGCGCTGGAACTCGTTGCGGTTTGGTTTCGCCCTCTGCCGCAGGCGCTTAAGCTGTTGCGGGAATGCGACGGTTGCGCGCATATCGACGCCGCGCTGGCGCGTGGGAAGGGCATTATTTTTCTGACGCCCCATCTGGGCTGTTTTGAAATCACCAGCCTCTATTATGCCGCCAATCATCCCATCACCATCCTTTATCGCCCTCCCAAGCTGCGTTGGTTGACGCCGCTGTTGTCCCACGGGCGTGCGCGCGGGCGGGCGACGCTCGCCACCACCGATTTGCGCGGGGTGCGCACTTTGCTCAAGGCGCTGAAGCGGGGAGAAGCGGTCGGTGTGTTGCCCGATCAGGCGCCGGGCGCGGGAGACGGCGTATGGGCGCCTTTTTTCGGCCGCCCGGCGTATACCATGACGCTGGTGGAACGGCTGCGGCGGGCGAGTGGCGCGACGGTGTTGCTGGCATTCGGCGAACGGTTGCCGCGCGGGCGGGGCTACAAGCTGTGGATAGAACCGCTAGCGTTGGGCGACGCCACCGGCGCTACCGCGGCGGCGGCGCTTAACGCGGCCTTGGAAAACCTGATCCGCCGCTGTCCCGAGCAATATTTGTGGAGTTATAACCGTTACAAAATTCCCGCTGGCGCGCCGCTGCCGCCCGCGCCTTCCCCTGCCTTGGAACAGACGCGCGCGCCGGAATGATGACCTACCTGGGGATTGGCTTGGCCTGGCTGTTGCATTTCCTGCCGCTGCCGCTGCTATCGCGTTTCGGTGGCGCGTTGGGATGGGTGCTTTATCTATTGGGAGCCGAACGGCGGCGAGTCGGGCGCATCAACTTGCGGCTTTGTTTTCCGGAATGGACGGAGCCGGCGCGGGAAGCGCTGTTGCGGCGGCACTACCGCGCTTTTGGCCGGAGCTTGCTGGAGCAGGGGGTGTTGTGGTGGTCGTCCAAGGCGCGGGTTCAGCGTCTGGTGCGTGTCGAGGGTCTCGCGCATTGGCAAGCAGTGGCCGACCGGCCCGTGATCTGGCTGGCGCCCCATTTCGTCGGGCTGGACATGGGGGGGGTGCGGTTGACCACGGAGCATTCTCTGGTTTCCATCTATAGTCGCCAAAAAAACCGGCTATTCGACCGGCTACTGCGCCATGGACGCACCCGCTTCGGCGCTACCGTTTTATTCTCGCGCCAAGAGGGGATTCGTCCGGTCGTCAGGGCGTTGCGTGCCGGGCTGCCTTTCTATTATTTGCCGGATCAGGATTTCGGTTCGCGGGATGCGGTGTTTTCGCCGTTCTTCGGCGTTCCGGCAGCGACGATCGGCGGTTTGTCGCGCTTGAGCCGCGCGACGGGTGCGGCGGTTGTGCCATGCGTGACTCGCCAATTGCCTGGCGGCCAGGGTTACGTGGTGCAATTTTATCCCGCCTGGGAGGATTTTCCGGGAGAGAGCGTCGAAGCCGACACTCGGCGGATGAACGCGTTTATCGAGGCGCGGGTGCGGGAAATGCCGGCGCAATATTTCTGGCTGCATAAGCGGTTTAAGACGCGCCCGCCAGGGGAGGCGCGTTTTTACAAGTGAAGGAAACCGTGGGAGGATATCGGTGTTCTCTTGGCGGTTAAGACGGTGGCGCGGTGGAGCGAATAGCGGAGCCTGAATTGATGGATAATACCGCCCAGGCGCGGGCTTATGCCGGCGCGGATTTCTGCGAAGCGCACCAGGCCTTCGTCGACGCTTTCCGGGCGCGTTTCCCGCATTTTGCGGGTGGCCGGGTGATCGACTTGGGTTGTGGCCCAGCGGATGTCACCTTGCGTTTTGCCCGCGCCTATCCCGGCGTGGAGGTGATGGGTGTGGATGGCGCGGCGCCGATGCTGGAATGGGGGCGGCGGGCCATTGCGGCGACGGGTCTGGCGGGGCGGGTTCGCTTGGAAAAGATTCGTTTACCGAGTGCGGCGTTGACGGCAGTGTTCGATGCCGTTATCAGCAATAGCTTGCTGCATCATTTGGCCGATCCCGCCATCTTGTGGCGGACGATTCGGCAGGTTGGCCGCCCTGGTGCGCCGGTGTTGGTGATGGATTTGATGCGGCCTGCCGACGTGGCGGGCGCGAAGGCGTTGACGGCCCGTTACGTCGGCGGCGCTCCCGATGTATTGCGGCAAGATTTTTTCCATTCGCTGCGGGCGGCTTACCGTCTCGACGAAGTGCGGGTGCAGCTCGACGCGGCGGGTCTATCCGGGTTTTCGGCGGCGGCGGTGAGCGACCGCCACTGGTTGGCGTGGGGTGTGCGATGACGGTGAAATTCACGAATCCGGCGCCTGCCGAATGTTGCGCATGGCTGGCAGGTGTTAAAAATATCGCGGTGGTGGGATTGTCGCCCAAGGCGGACCGGCCCAGCCATGCCGTGGCTCGCGCCCTGCAGGCGTTTGGTTTTCGTATCATTCCGGTGCGTCCTGGCGTTGCGGAAGTGCTGGGAGAGAAGGCGTATGGTCGATTGGCGGATGTGCCCGTGCCCATTGATCTGGTCGATGTCTTTCGCGCGGCGGCATATTTGGACGCACTGGTTGACGAGTGTATTGCGCTCGATCTGCCGGCGCTATGGATTCAGGAAGGCATCGTCAACGCGCCTGCCGCGCGACGGGCGCGCGCGGCGGGAATCACCGTGGTGATGGACCGCTGCCTTTATAAGGATTACTTGGCCTATTGCCGCCCGAAGATTGCCTGAGCTTTATGTTCGCGCGTGACCATGGGCGACAATAGGCCAGCCTGGGCGAGGTTATCGGCTCTCCTGTGCCCGTATTAACGGGTTAGAAGTAGAAGCAACAAAAGCACATAAAGAATACTGAAATGCCAAGAATGGTAGATAAGTTGACAGAAGCTGAAGAAAAAGTTGAAAAAGAATTAAGAAACAAGTTCACATGAAGAATGGATGTACGCATATTTTTTAACAAAAACCATCAGAAGTCAGTATCAATTTGATGATGGGTTTACATTTAGTCGGCATGAAGAGATTTTTGAAAAAAAACCAGTGCACAGAGAGGGCGCAAGGCGTGAACTTGTTAAAGCCTACACAAATATGCTTATGTTCGAGAAGAAATATAGATTTCACCTTGATTATTGGCTTAGGCAATATCAAGGACGTCTTATTACTGAAATGGAGTCATTTTTTGGCGGTGAACCAGGAAAATAGAATGCTTCTAACAAGGCAAATTAACACGGATCGCAAATTATGCTGCGCTTCATTTGCGCCCGGTTATTTGCGTCGTTCGGTTGAACCATGCAACTAAAATTCACAAAAATGCACGGCCTGGGAAACGATTTCGTGGTTTTCGATGGAATTTCCCAGTCCGTGGTGTTGACCCCGGCGCAAATCCGTTGGATCGCCGACCGCCATTTTGGGGTTGGCTGCGACCAACTACTGTTGGTGGAAAAGCCGACGGTGGCGCAAGCGGATTTCCGCTACCGCATTTTCAATGCCGATGGCGGCGAAGTGGAACAGTGTGGTAATGGCGCGCGCTGTTTCGTGCGTTTCGTTCATGACCATGGGCTCACGGAAAAGCGCGAAATCCGGGTGCAAACCGCGGCGGGTATTGTTGTGCCACGGTTGGAAACGGATGGTCAGGTCACCGTGAATATGGGGGCGCCGCGTTTCGAGCCCGCGGAGATTCCGCTCGATGCGCCGCAGCGCGCGCTGACATATTCGTTAGCGCTTGGCGGCGCACTCGTGGAGGTCAGCGTGCTATCCATGGGTAATCCTCATGCGGTGCAGGTGGTGGCGGACATCGCTGGCGCGCCGGTGGCGCGGGACGGCCCGTTGATCGAACGTCACCCCCGCTTTCCGCAGCGGGTCAACGCCGGTTTTATGGAGATCGTCGATCGTGGGCATATCCAGTTGCGGGTTTATGAGCGCGGCGTTGGTGAAACCTTGGCTTGTGGCACGGGTGCTTGCGCGGCGGCGGCGGCGGGAATAAGCCGCGGCTTGCTGGATTCTCCGGTGATCGTGATGACCCGGGGCGGGGCGTTGGTAATTCGCTGGGACGGCGAAGGCCAGCCGGTATGGATGACAGGGGCGGCGGCGGCAGTGTTCGACGGCGTTCTTGAACTGTAAGTGCGGGCCATGGCCGACTACGATGTGTTTAATGGCGATGCCGACGGCCTGTGCGCGCTGCACCAACTACGGCTCGCCGAACCGAGGGAAAGCGTGCTGGTGACCGGCGTTAAGCGCGACATCGGCTTGCTGGCGCGGGTGGCCGCCGCTACGGACGACCGCGTGACCGTGCTCGACATTTCCTTGGACAAGAATCGCAGTGCATTGGCGCGTCTGCTGGCGGCGGGGGCGGAGGTGACTTACTTCGATCACCACTTTGCCGGTGATATTCCCGTCCACCCCGGGTTGGCGGCGACCATCGACACCGGCGCCGGCCTATGCACCAGCTTGCTGGTGGACCGGGCGCTTGCCGGGCGTTTCCGGGCCTGGGCGGTGACGGCGGCGTTTGGCGACAATCTGTCGGCCGCCGCGATGTTGGCTGCCGCGCCGCTGGCATTGACGGCGGCGCAGATCGACACGCTACGCATGCTGGGCGAGTCGTTAAATTACAATGCCTACGGCGAATCCTTGGACGATCTCCATTTTCACCCTGCCGACCTTTACCGGCGGGTGCATGATTACAGCGACCCGTTCGCCTTCATCGTCGAAGACACTGCTTTCACCCGATTGCGGCAGGGGTATCTAGCCGATATGGCGCACGCTCGTGACTGCCAGCCGACAGCCGAGGACGGCGGTGGGGCGTTGTATCTGTTGCCGGACGCCGCCTGGAGCCGGCGGGTGAGCGGGGCGTTCGCCAACGCACTGGCGAACGCCCATCCGCAGCAGGCCCATGCGGTGCTTATTCCCCGCCACGGAGGCTATCAGGTGAGCGTGCGTGCGCCGGTAGCGGCGCCGGCGGGTGCGGACAGCTTATGCCGTCAATTTGAAAACGGTGGTGGGCGCAAGAGCGCGGCGGGGATTAATGGCTTGCCGGAAAGCCAGCTGGACGCATTCAGCCGCAAATTTTTTCAAGCCTTTTAGCCCCATCCGCGCTAAGATAACCGGAGCTGGATTTAAGGGTATGGAAAGGGTGGCTATGGATATCGCCGTCGAACAAATTTCTGACCCGGATGGCTTCGAGATGACTTTCGGGCACGTCCGGGTAACGCTCTCCAAAGCGGAGCTGGAAGAATTGGTGCTCAAGGCGACGCGTCATTTACCGGCGCTGCTGCCCGAGGTGGACGTGGCGAGGGAAGAAGACGTTTATCGTATTCCCGCGATGCGGCTGATGGACATGACCGACCGCGACATTCAGGTCTTCCTGCGGGAGGCGCCTCAGGACGACCTGGTCATGTTTTTGTGGTACCTCGATGCGCCGGAACTGACCCAGCGGGTTTTTTCCAATATGAGCCACCGGGCGCGGGAGATGTTCCACGGCGATCTGAAGGACTTCGCCGCCGCCCACAATAAACTCACCCCTCGATTGCAAGAGAAAAACACCCATAAGGCGATTGAGATCACTAAGAATATGGTGGAAATGCTCTACCATCTCAACGATAGCGGTTATATCGCCTACGAATAACTCATTGCGTTCAGGGCGGGCGGCCCTACCGCTTCCCGGGCGGGGAGACGACCGTCGCTGTTTCGATTATCACCGGTTTTAGCGGCGCGTCGGCGGCGAAGGGGCCGGCCGCGCCGGTGGGTTGGCTCGATATGCGTTTTACTACCGCCTGTCCCGCAATCACCTTGCCGAAGACGCAATAGCCGTAACCGTCGGGTGTCGGCGCGCGGTAGTCGAGAAAAGGATTGTCCTTAATATTAATAAAGAATTGGGCAGTGGCGGAGTTCGGGTCGGCGGTGCGCGCCATCGCGATGGTATAGGCTCGGTTTTTCAGTCCATTAGCCGCTTCGTCGGGGATCGGCGGCCGGGTGGTTTTGCGATGCAGGGCGAGATCGAAACCGCCGCCTTGAATCATAAAATGGGCGATGACCCGGTGAAAGACGGTTCCATTGTAAAAACCGCTCTTGACGTAGCGGAGGAAGTTCGCCACGGTTTTCGGTGCGCGCGCTGGATAAAGCACGAGGGTAAACGCGCCGACGTTAGTCTGCATTCGTACCTGGGGGGGGCGGCGCTGGCCACCGCGATACTGAACCAGCAGGCGAGAAATAAGGCGCTGCGTCGAAGGGTCATTTTGCTTCCCGGTAATTGAATGTTTCCGAGTATCGCATGTCCGCCGCTGCTGGGCGAAACGCGTCGGCGTCGGCGGGGCCAAGATCGGCCTGGCAGCGCCACAGACGATGGCCGCTGGCGTAATACTTCCGTTCAAAGGGCGTGAGCGGTTGTATCGCTGCCAATTCCTCGACGCGGCAGCCGTATCCGGCAATTTGTAAGGCGGCGGCGAATTCCTCGATGTAAGCGTTCCAGTTGCTGCGTATTTCTAGCTGGCCACCCAAGCGGAGCAGGGCGGGAAACGCCGGCGAACCGTGCCAGCGGTACTGCACGTGCGCGGCCTTTGGCCAGGGATTGGGATAAAATAGATAATGGTGCGTGACGCGCCACCCCGCCGCTGTGGCAAGGCGCCAAAAATCGCCCAGTTCCGCTTGCACCAAACGGTAATTTTTTAGGGTGTCGAGATCGGGCGGCGGGCGGTGTTTGTCGAGACGGTGGCGGGATTTATCAACGCCGATCACCAGGGCGTCGGGATGGCGTTGCGCCAGCCGCGCGGTGCTTTCGCCAATACCGCAGCCGGAATCGAGGATTAGCGGCCTCGCCAGGGGTTCCGCCCAGCGGGCCGCTTGGTGGAATGCGGCAACGGTGTGTGTCGCGATTGGCCTGCGATTCGGCGTCTTCAGGTGACGCGCGACGATCTCGGCTAGGCGCGCGTGGACTCCCGCTTGATTGCTGGTGACGGGCCGGGAGCGACCAGGAATGGTTATGGCGTATTCGGTGGCCGGAGGCGACGACGCGTGCTGTTGGCGGGAAACCGGCAAGGTGGCGCGACCTTAATGTATGATTGAAACGATGTGGCGGAGAAGGCGGGATTCGAACCCGCGGTACGTTATCAACGTACACACGCTTTCCAGGCGTGCACCTTAAACCACTCGGTCACCTCTCCTAAAAGGGCTGAAAGCATAAACCAGAATTCGGTGCGGCGCAACCGGACGGCGAATTGACGGGTAGTCCCCCGGCGGCGCGGACGCTTAATTTTTTAGGTGGCGGGACTATTCGCCTTGACTTTGCGGCGTCTGTTGACTAAGTTAAGAGGAGCGGTGGCCTGATTGCGCGCAGGCTGCGTTTGGCCGCATCGCGGCGCCAATTTGCGCATAGCGCTTTCTGCCTTTTGCGCGGGACAGGCGCCGTTCTTACCCAGTGCATTTCCCCCCTTGACCTTGTTGTGATCTGTGGTATAAAGAAGATAAATATATCTTTATATCCTAATATTTGAGAAAACTATTAGGGTATTGGCGGATTTCTGAGATCGATTCTGTGCGCCGAACGGCGCCTTAATGCGGCGGATGTTGTGCTAGTCAATCTGGAAAATACAGTAATTCGGGCTGTTTTGGGCGATTGTCAAACCGCTGCATTATTCAATGCGGGGTATCCCGCCGCTAGTTGTTCCTACGATTTAACTCAAAGGCCGGGCACGGGCTTCGGCTGTCCTTATCCCCACCGTTATAGGCGCGGGGAGAGAGATTGGCGGACAGCCCACGCGGCCGGCCGCGGCGTTTTCCAGAATAAGAACAAATAGGGATTTGTAATTATGGCAAGGAAGGGAAAGGCACTATGGAAAAATCAAGGCGAGAATTTTTAAAGGATGTCGGCAAGGTAACCGCCGGCGCCATTACCGCCGTGGTGGCGAAGCCTGCGGCGGCTGGCCCGCAACGGCACGGCGGTGACGCGAAACACCGATGGGCGATGGCGCTCGATTTGCGTAAGTGTATCGGTTGCCAAGCATGCACCGTGTCGTGCTCGATGGAGAACCAGCCGCCGATCGGTCAGTTCCGCACGATCGTTTCCCAATACGAAGTTAAAAACGTGGACAAGCCCGGCAAGCCCGTGGATTTTTTCATGTTGCCGCGGTTATGCAACCATTGCGATAACCCGCCGTGCATTCCGGTCTGTCCGGTACAGGCGACTTATCAGCAGGAAGACGGCGTCGTGCTCATCAACAACGAAATTTGCGTTGGTTGCGGTTATTGTGTCCAGGCTTGTCCTTACGACGCGCGCTTTATTAACGAGGAAACGCAAACTGCCGACAAGTGTACTTTCTGCTACCACCGCGTATCGGTCGGCCTGTTGCCGGCTTGTGTCGAATCGTGCGTCGGCGGGGCGCGGGTGTTCGGCGACGTACGCGATCCGAATAGTGAAATCAGCAAGCTGCTTGATGAGTTCGATGTCAAGGTGCTGCGCCCGGAAATGAATACGCATCCCCATAACTTTTATATCGGGATGGACGGTCGCTTCGAAGGCAAGGTGCAAGGCGAGCCGCCGGTTTGGGATATCCGCAACGCCGCAGGTAAGGAGCTGAAAGAACTATGAATCCGAATATTATCGAAACCATCAATATCACCCGCCAAGCTGCGTGGCTGCCGTGGGCCGTGCAATATTTCTTTTTGATCGGTATTAGCGTGACGGCGGTATTCTTGACGCTGCCGGCCTTTCTGGGGGGTAATGCAAAATATGAAAAGATTGGGCGTCTGGCGCTGCTCACTGCGGTAAGTTGCGCGATCGCCGCGATGATCGCGTTGGTGGCCGATCTGCATCAGCCGGGCCGCTTCTGGCATTTCTATACGCATTTCACGTCGTGGTCGTGGATGTCGCGGGGCGCGTTTTTACTCCCGCTCTTCCTGATATTGGTTCTGGTTTATGCTTGGTTGGTGTACCGCGCCGATTTAGGGCGTTTGGCCAGGCAGCCCGGAACGATGCTGGCGCCGCTTTACAAAGCACTGGCGCTGGGCGACAAGCCGGAGCGCTGGATGGTGCGCCCAGTGGCGTTTCTTACCTTGCTGTCGGCGTGCAGCATCGCCTTGTATACCGGCATGGAGGTCATGGTGGTTAAGGCGCGTCCCTTGTGGCATACCCCGTTCCTGCCATGGATGTATCTGTTTACCGGGCTGGTTGGCGCGACGGGCGTGTGCCTGCTGCTCAATCGCGTGGTCGGCGGCAATGACCGCAGCGTGGAGCGTGGGCTTAACCGCTTTTTGCTGATTGCGCTCGGCTTGCTCATGCTGAATGGTGTGTTGTGGCTCGCTTCCGGTTTGTCGGGTATTTCCGCTCCCGCCCACCGGGCGTTACTGTCGATGGGCGGCAATGTTCAGTGGCTGACAGTGGCCGTATGGGCCGGCTTGTCCGCTATCGTGCCGTTCATCATTGCCTGGCTTAAACCGGAAGGCACCGGCGTGATTACCGGTTTGATCGCCGTGCATAGCGCCTGGATGTTCCGCTGGACCGTGTTCATCAACGGCCAGATGCTGCCTAAGACGGGTTCCGGATTTTATCCCTACCATTTTCCCGTGGGTTCGGAGGGGTTGCTCGGCATTATTGGCACCTTCGGCTTGTGGGTGCTGATTATCGCGGTGCTGACGGCTTTCCTTCCCTGGGATGGACGGGTCGAGGCTTCTGGCGCCGCCGCGCGCTAAATGGGCGGCAGTATGATCGAATTTTGAGGAACTAAGGAGCTGTTTACATGACAACATCACGCAGAAACTTCCTGAAAGGCGTCGCCGCTGCCGGCGGCGCCACCGCCTTCGCCGTTGGCTATGCCCACACGGGTGAGAAAATGGTGACCGGGCTGGTCAAAGGGACGTCAGGAGAAAAAACCGATAGCGCCATTTATGGGATGGCGCCGAAACCGGAGTACGCGCTCGACCCGAAAACCGGCAAGCTCACGCTGAACCCCGATCAGCAAGTTTCCTTTACCATGTGCCTCGGATGTAACACCATGTGCGGCGTCCGCGTGCGTTACGATAAGGCCAGCGGGCGTATCTTGCGGGTCGCCGGCAATCCTTACCATCCGTTGTCGTCGGATCCCAATATTCCTTATGAGACGCCGATCATGGAGGCGTTTACTGCGCTGACTAGCCATGACGAAAGCGGGCTGGCGGGCCGTTCCACAGCTTGCGGCCGGGGTAATGCGGTGCTACAGGAAATTACCAGCCCCTATCGCATCCTAAGCCCGCTCAAGCGGGTTGGGCCGCGCGGCAGCGGTAAATGGGCGCCGATTGCACTCGATAAGCTGGTCGCGGAAGTGGTTGAGGGCGGCGATCTTTTTGGAGAAGGGCATGTGGAAGGGCTGCGCGCCATTCGCAACCTCAAGCAGCCGCTAGACCCCAAAAACCCGGAATACGGGCCGAAAGCGAATCAGTTAGCCGTCATCGAATCCGGCGGCAGCGGCCGGGGAGATTTCATCAAGCGCTTCACCTTTAATTCGTTCGGCACCCGCAACTATGGTTCGCACGGTTCCTATTGCGGCTTCGCCATGCGGGCAGGGTCCGGCGCGGCGCTGGGCGATTTGCGCAAATACGCCCATGGCAAGCCCGACTTTTCCAACTGCGAGTTTGGTATTTTCATCGGCAGCGCTCCCGGCAACGCCGGCAAGCCGTTCAAGCGTCAGGGCCGGTTGATCGCCGAAGCGCGCACCGACGGCAAAATGGATTACGTCGTCATCGATCCCGCGCTGAATAACTCCTCCAATATGGCGGCCATGGATCGCAACCGTTGGGTTCCGATCATACCAGGCACCGACGGCGCTTTCGCCATGGCGATGACCCGCTGGATTTTGGAGAATCAGCGCTATGACGCCAAATTCCTGTCGCAGCCCGGCCCCAAGGCGGCGGCCACGGCGGGAGAAGGGGAGTGGAGCAACGCCAGCCATTTAGTGATTGTCCAGGAAGGGCATGCGCGCACCGGCCATTTCTTGCGCGCTTCCGATATGGGCTGGTCGGTGGCGAAGCCGGTGATGCCGATTGGCAAGGAAAACCCGGCCAAAGCGAAGGCGCGCAAGGCGCATGAAGCGGAAGAGGGTATTTTAAACCATTTCGTGGTGTTCGACGCCGCCAGCGGCAAGCCGCAAGCCCATGTGGTGGATGCGCCCGCGGCGCTATTCTACAGTGGCGAGATCGATACCCCGAACGGTCCGGTGATGGTGAAAACCAGTCTGCAAATGCTCAAGGAGGCGGCAGAACAGCAGACAATGGAGGAATACGCCACGATTTGCGGTATTCCGCAGGAAACCATCGAAAAATTAGCCTACAAATTTACCAGCCATGGCAAGAAAGCGGCGGTGGACACGCATGGCGGGATGATGGCGACCAACGGGTTTTACAACGCATTTGCGGTGCTGACGCTGAATACGCTGATCGGCAACTATAATTGGAAAGGTGGAATGAGCGCGGGGGGCGGGCATTTCCCGGCAGCCGCACCGGGACCACGCTATAATCTTAAAAAATTCAAGGGGATGGTAAAGCCTAGGGGCGTGTTTATTAGCCGCTCGCGTTTTCCTTATCATAAGACCAGCGAATTCAAGCGGCGCAAGGCCGCCGGCCAAAGCCCTTATCCGACCCGCGCGCCGTGGTATCCATTTTCTCCACCGCTGCTCACGGAGTTCTTGACCTCGCATTTCAATGGTTACCCTTACAAGCTTAAGGCGTTAATTGCTTTCAGAGCTAATCCGTTATACGCGCATTCCGGGTCGCGTCAGGCGGTGGAGGAAAAGCTGAAGGATCCCAAGGATTTGCCATTATACGTGGCGGTTGATGGCTTTATTACCGAAACCAACACCTATGCTGATTATATTGTTCCCGATTCGGTCATGTACGAGAGCTGGGGTTGGATTGGCATTTGGAGCGGCTACCTGACGAAAGCCAGTACTGCCCGGTGGCCGGTGTTGGAGCCTGCGCAGAATAAGTACAACGGCGAGCCGATTACCTTGGAGCTATTCTTGATTGAAGTCGCGAAAAAAATGGGGCTGCCCGGCTTTGGCGAGCACGCGATCAGCGACCATCATGGGAACACCTACCCCTTACATCGGGCGGAGGACTACTACTTGCGGGCGGCGGCTAATGTGGCCTTTGCGGGTAAGCCGGTGCCGAACATCAGCGACGAGGAAATCAAGGTTTCCGGCGTATCGCGGATTATGCCGGCAATTACCAAAACGCTGAAACCGGAAGAGGCGCGCAAGGTGGCTTATGTTTACGCGCGCGGCGGCCGTTTTGAAAATGCCTCCCAGGCGTATGTCGGCGACCGGCTCAAGCATGCGTATAAGAAAAGCCATTTTAATATTTACAACGAGAAAGTCGGCGTTTCCAAGAGCACCATCACCGGCAAGCGGTTTAGCGGGACGCCGGTGTATATGCCGCAGGTATTCGTCGATGGGACGCCGATGGAGGAGGTCTATCCTAGGGCGCAGTGGCCGTTTTCGGTCATCAGCTATAAATCTAACTTGCAAAGTTCATACAGCATTATTAATTCACGGCTGACCCAGGTGCACGGCTACAATCCCGTGGGAATCAACGCGGGTGACGCTAACCGGTTCAATATCCGCACCGGCGACCTGATTCGCGTGTCCACCCCGGGGGGCAGCCTCGTTGCCACCGCCTTGGTGCGTCACGGCGTTGCACCGGGCGTTCTCACGTTCGAGTATGGTTTCGGCCATACCGAGCTGGGCGCGCGGCCGCAGCAGATTGGCGATAAACTTCAACCGAGTTCGGATGGTCTTCTGGGCGCCGGTGTGAATATTAATGACCTGGGATTGGCCGATCCGCGGCTCAAGGGGGTTTCCACCTTGGGTGATTGGGTCGTGGGAAGCGCGGCTAGAACAGCGCTTCCGGCCAAGATAGAAAAAGTATGAAGTAGTTTGTCGTTCGAGAGAACGCCGGCACTGGTCAAGTAAGGCCAGTCTGGTGCAGCCGCCCGGAAACGGGCGGCTTTTTTTTGGTAATATCGTACTATTACGATAGTAGGATCATGCGGTTAGCGGGAGAGGCCCACAGGTTACGCGGACTCTGCGCCAGCCTTCCGCTTAGGATTTTCTCGCCGCCATGCCCACCATGCGGCCAGCAGCGCGCCTAGGCCGCTTAACAGCCATTTCCAATATTTCTCGAAATAGGTATCGATCAACCACCATAATGTTACGTCCACGTTAATTTTTCTTTCAAAAATTTTGACCATGCGGGGGCCGCCGAGGGTGGCGGGAAGGACGGCGTTAAGTGTGAGGTGGGGCGGCGTCTTTTCCTGGATGCTTGGCGCTAATGCTCTATTTCCACTCGGTGCGCCGCTTGGCGCTAACAGGCTGCCGTTCCGGCGTGATGGGACTAATGGAAAAATCGCCGCCTTTGAGCATTGCTAACAGATTCGGCGCCCAAAGGGTTTCGCCTGCTTCGACGCGGGCGGTGTCCGCAGGGAGCCGCCGCCGGAGTTCCCCTGCTAAATTCCCGGTGGTTCGCGTTGGGTCGAGCCACAGATACAGATGGAGTGTGGTGGGTTTCGCCCCCTGGATGGGCGACGGCGGGTTGAATGTATAGGCTGCGGACGTTAGGCTGTCGAGATAAGCGTCGATTTTCGCCGCCAATAGCGCCACGCCGCTGGTGGTCGTGGTGGCGCGGCCCGGTTTAGCGGTTGACGGGATGGCGGCGATGGCAATTTTGTGCGGCGAGGTGGGGCGAGCGGCACGGTGTTTTTGGGCGGGATCATGGCGCGGTATGTTTGCGCCTGTTCTATTTTTTAGGGATGGGGACGGACGCCGTGAGCTGGGGAAGTGGTGGTGTGGACGATGATGGGGTGGGTAAAGGCGCGGTTGCCAGCCGGCCTTCTGATTTTTCGGGGGGAGGGGCGGCTTCCTTTATGGCCTTCGCGGATTCATGCCGCTGGGTGCAGGCGGCGAATAGGAAAAGTGTTAGCAGCCAGATTCCCCAGGTGTTCGCGCGGTTTCCCCTGGTTGGACCCTTCCTCGGTTAGCGCGAGGGCCGATCCGGTAAAGTGGGCGGCCCTCGCGCGCGGGTGTTACCACTTGCGATAGGGTAGAAATTTTCCAGACAACGTGATGTTTACCCGATCCCCCTTGGGATCCGTTTCCTTATCGACAGTCAGAGTGAAATCGATCGCGCTCATGATGCCGTCGCCGAATTTCTCGTGAATCACGGCTTTCAACGGCATACCATAGACTTGCATGATTTCGTAGAAGCGGTAAACCAAGGGGTCGGTCGGCACCACGGGTCCTAATCCTTTGGTGGGGCAATCGGTTAATGCCGCGGCGTCTTCTGCGCCCAGGCCTAATGCCGATGTTAATTGGCTGGCTTCCTCCGGGGAGGCGCTTGCTTGGCGGTAAAAGAGGGAGGAAACCCAGACCTCGTCGCGCCCGATCATTTTTCCCAAATCGGCAAATGAGCATCCTTTCGCTTTTTTCGCTTGTAATAATTTATTCGTCATTTCAGGTAACGCCATGGTGATCTCCATCGATAAATAGGTGTCGCGGGGGCTGCCCGCTCGGGCCGCCGCCGCGCTGTCGCGACTCGACTACATTGCGCGCACGCGGCGCTTAGCGACAATGCGCTGTCTCGCGCGCTGTATCGATTATAAGCGCTGGACTACGGGTTTTGCGGTTTTTTCCCGCTGCCACAGTAAATTCATCCAATTGTCATGGAATGTTCGCATCGGCCCGGCAGCATGCGCGTATGCGGAAAACGTTTACTGTCCTCGTGTGGGCGTTGCCATTCATCTTGCAAAGCAGCGATGCTTACGCTTGGGGGCTGCTTAGCCACGTCTATTATGCGCAGTTGTTGATTTGGGCGATTCCTCTCGCGGATCCTCGCCTTAGCCGGGCGGTCAAGCGTTTTTCCCATTTAGTGATGGCGGGTGCGTGTTTGCCCGATCTGGCGATTGTTGGCAAGGGCACGGGAACGGCGGCGTTCGATTCCAATCATCGCTGGGAAACCGCTGGCGGCTTATTGACCAACGCCGCTGCTTCCGATGAGGAGCTCGCGTTGGCGTTAGGCTATAGCAGTCACTTGCTCGTGGATGTGATCGCGCACCATTATTTTGTCCCGGCCCACGAGCAACTGTGGGTCAATGTGCCGCACGCTACCCATGCCGTGTGCGAATGGGCGATGGATGCGCATATTGCACCGCACGTTTTCGCCACGCCGGGTGAGCTGTTGCTGGGAAACGCCGACCTGCTCGCGGCGTATGTCGCCGCCTATTGGCCATGCACGCACCAGACGGCGGCGCGGGCCATTCTGACCTTGGGAAAAGCAGATAATCTGTTACGCGGCAGCGGGTTGCCGGTGTTCCTCTACCGTGCCGCCAACCGGCTGGATAGCAGGGTGCGACGGCGGTTCAATCATTATGCCGTGCAGACTAGCGAGCGACTGCCGCAGATCAACCGCTTGCTGGCGGGGGATTTCCCCGCCTGGCAAGCGGAGGCGCCATGCCGTAAGACCGCTCGCCGCCACATTCAATCGCATTCTCCTCGTCAGATCGGGCTGCGGTTGCCGCTGCCGCCTGATTTATTCGATGTTGCCGCGTTTTCGTTGGCATTGGGCGGAGAGCCCGCTAGCCTAATCACGGGGTAGCCGCGACGATTAAATGGCGAAGGAGATGCCGGCGATTAGCGCGCCGAGCAGGGTGCCGGCCACGACGTCGGTGGGATAGTGCAAGCCGAGGATGACGCGAGATAGCGCGACCAACAGCGTAAAGGGCACCGCTATCCAGGCAAAAGCGGGAAAATAGCTCAGCAGCACGATGGTAAAGGCCACGGCGTGTAAGGTGTGGCCGGAAGGAAAGCTATACTGGTCCAATGGCGGCACTTGGCAAAGAATGTTCCGGTGTTTTTGGAATGGCCGGGTGCGTGAAGTGGTGGCCTTAATGAGTTTGTAAATGAGGGTGCAGCTCAATCCCACGAGAATCATATGGATAACGCCAGGCACGGCGTTCCGCCCCATTTGCAGTAACAGGAACAGCATCAGCCCATACCAGAAGACACCATTGCCCAGCCGGCTGACCAAGCTGAAGAATTGACGAATCCAACGGTTTCGGCTGGCGTGATTGAAACGCAGGCTCCATGTCAGGTCCCACGCGTTAATCTGGGATAAATGATAGTTGAGACGTTGTAACATCGGAGTCTCCTTCACGAACAATGCTGAGCAGCTCGCGCTCGAAGGCGTCGTAAACTTTTTCCCACTCGATGGTTTCCGCCGTGTTCCGGGCGCTGTTTCCCAGGTGGCCGATTTCGCCGGGAGTGGCGGCCAGGCTTTCGGCTAGCGCGATAAATTGCGGCGCCTGGTCGAAGGGCGCCAGCAAACCGTTGGCGCCGTGCCGGATGAGTTCGCGGGCGGCGGCGTAATCGTAGGCCACTACCGCTAGACCGCTGGCCATTGCTTCTAAGGTGACGTTGCCGTAGGTTTCGGTGGTGCTGGGAAAGAGGAAGAGGTCGGCGGAGGCGTAATGTTGCGCCAAGTCCACCCCGCTACGCATGCCGGCGAAAATAGGATGGGGGTGGCACGACTCAAGAGCCGCCCGCTCCGGCCCGTCACCCACTAGCACCAGCTTGGCGTTGGGTTGGTGCGACTGGATGCGGGTAAAGCTGTCCATGACGAGCGCTAAATTTTTCTCCGGCGCCAAGCGGCCGACATACAGGGCGACTAGCGCTTTCGCTCCGGCGCCCCATTGCCGCCGTCGCTCGTCGCTGCGGCGCGCGGGATGGAAGAGCGCTGTGTCGACTCCGCGAGAAACCACCGCCAGATTGTGGTAGCCGTAACGATGTAGTTCATCGCGCAGACTGTGGGTGGGCACCATGGTGAGGCGCGCTTTGTTGTGAAACTTGCGCAGATAGCTGGCGACCGGGCGGCGCAACAGGCCGAGGCCATAGTGCTGGGTATAGGCGTGAAAGTTGGTGTGAAAATCGGTGGCGACCGGAATTTTCAGTTTGTTGGCGGCCGCTAGCGCGGACCAGCCGAGCAGTCCTTCGGTGGCGATATGTACGATGTCCGGACGTTTTGCTTGCCATAGCCGCAGCAGCGCCGACTTCGCCGGCAATCCCATTTTTAGCCCGCTGTAGCGGGGAATCGGCACGCCTCGCTGCAGCACTTCCTCGAATTGCGGCAGTTCGGCGGCGTTGTCGTCGGCGTTTTGGCGCGGGCGGATCAGCTGGATTTGATGGTTTCTTGCTTGGAGCCCGGTCACGATGCGCGCCAATGTCATGGCAACGCCGTTGATTTCCGGCGGATAGGTTTCGGTCACGACGGCGATGCGTAGCGATCGCTGCGAAACCGGCAAGTGTTGCAGAATAAGCGGCGAGGTTTTCATGGTGTCGGTTATTCTCGCGGCGCCGGCATTTTCTTTCGCAGCGCGGTGTCTGCGGACGTCGGGTGGAGATATGTCCAGTAAGCTTGCATATAGTGCGTGATTTCACGCAACTTGAGTGTTTGCGCTACGGTCATCGGCGAATGGCGATTATAGGGGGATGTCAGGTAGGGGTTGGCGCCCATATGGAGCAGGGTTTTTACCGCCGTGATATTGCCCTGCATCACGGCAAACATCAGCGCTGTATTGCCGAATTCATCCTGTTGATTGACCTCGTCTTTACATAAATAGTGGCACAGAGTAGGGATGTCGCCGTTCAGCGCGGCGATGCAAGCGTGCAGCCGCCGTTTTTCCGACGGTGATCTCGGCCGGTGGTACTGTTGCGGTTTTTCGCCGCCGCCGAGGATCATTACGTTGCTGCCAGCGGGTTTCGTCATGATCGTTTCTCCTTCGGGTCGTGCCGCATAAGGGGGCAAGCCTGCCGAGTAATCGCGCCGATTTCGCAAGCCGATGGCGGAACGCACGGCCCATCAAATTCATAGGATATTCAATATCCTAAGAGAGAAAATCTAAATTTTGATGACGACGGCGTGATAGTTTTATGACGTTGCCGGAAGGGGGCGAGAGGGTTAGGCGGTCAGCACCAACGCCCAGACGATGGCGACGTTGACAAGGCCTAGCAGCACCGCGGCGCTGCCGATGTCCTTGGCGCGTTTCGCCAACCGGTGGTTTTCCAGGGAGACCCGGTCAACGGCGGCTTCCACTGCTGAGTTGAGCAGCTCGATGATGAGGACGAGGAAAATACTGCAAACCATCAAGGCTTTTCCCGTGCCGCTGGCCGGTAAGAACAGCGCCAGCGGTACGAGAACGGCGGCAAGCAGGATCTCCTGGCGGAAGGCATCCTCGTGTTTGACGGCGGCGCGCAGCCCCGCGAAGGAGTAGTGTAGCGCGTTCCATAGCCGTCGCAGGCCGGTTTTTCCTTTGTAAGGGCTTTCCATAGGGCGTAGCTATTATCGGGCCGGCGTGTGAAGGTTTGATGACGGTGTGCTTTCTCGCCACACCAGATCCGGCGACCGCGCCGCCCTGACATCGTCGAGTCGACGCACTGGCGTGCGATGGGGAGCGGTCTTCAGTATTTGCGGGTCGCGGCGTGCCTCGGCGAGAATTTCCTCCATGGCGGCGGTAAACGCGTCCAGTGTTTGTTTTGACTCGGTTTCGGTGGGTTCGATAAGCAGACATTCCGCTACCAGCAAGGGGAAGTAGGTCGTTGGGGCGTGGAACCCCTTATCCAGCAGGCGCTTGGCTACGTCCATGGCGCTGACCCCGGTTTCGTCCTTCAGTTTTTTGAGCGAGACGATAAATTCGTGGCTGGCGCGGCGCGAGGGATAGGCAAGGTCGAAACCGGCGCTTTTTAGCGTCGTCATTAAGTAGTTGGCATTGAGGGTTGCGATATCGGCCACGCGTTTCATACCGGTTTCGCCGAGCAGGCGGGCATAAATGTAGGCGCGCAGCAGGACGCCGGTATTTCCCATGAAGGCGGATAGACGGCCAATGGTCTGGGGCCGGTCGCGCTCCGTCAGCCAGCGGTAACGATTGCCCTCCTTGGCGACGAGTGGAACCGGCAGGAACGGCAGCAGGCGCTCGGCAACACCGACCGGCCCGGCGCCGGGGCCGCCACCGCCGTGCGGTGTGGCGAAGGTCTTGTGGAGGTTGAGGTGGATGACATCGAACCCCATGTCGCCGGGGCGTACCCGGCCGAGAATGGCGTTGAGGTTGGCGCCGTCGTAGTAGAGCAGGCCGCCGGCGTCGTGAATGGTTTTTTCGATATCGCCGATGGCTTTTTCAAATACCCCGAGCGTAGAGGGGTTGGTTAGCATGAGTCCCGCCGTTTGCGGGCCGGTCACGCGACGTAGTGCGGCGACATCGACATTGCCGTCGGCATCGGTGGGGATTTCCCGCACCGTATAGCCGCACATGGCGGCGGTGGCGGGGTTCGTGCCATGGGCGGCGTCGGGGACAATGATTTCCCGCCGGCCGTGATCGCCGCGCGCGTCATGATAGGCGCGGATCATCGCTACCCCGGCGAATTCGCCTTGGGCGCCCGCCATTGGGGTAAGGCTGACACTCGTCATGCCGGTGAGCGTGGCGAGCATTTCCTGTAATTCGTATAGACAGGCCAGCGTGCCTTGACCGGTGTCTTCCGGCGCTAGCGGGTGACGCGCCAGGAATTCCCGCTGCATCGCCAATTGATGGGCGGCGCGGGCATTGTATTTCATGGTGCAGGAGCCCAGCGGATAGAAATGGGTGTCGATGGAAAAATTTTTCTGCGACAGCCGCGTGTAATGGCGCACCACGTCCATTTCTGATACTTCGGGGAGCGTCGGCGGCGCGCGGCGCAGCTGCCGGGCGGGAAGATCGTCGATGGCCGGTGGCTGCGCCGGGGCGTGGGTGGGGTTGCGGCGGTTGCGCCGGGAAAGCTGGAAAATCAGCATAAATCGTGCTTCCTATAGGGATATCAGCGCCGCCATGGCGGCGGCGTAATCGGGCTCCTGGGTGATTTCCGGCACCAATTGAGAATAGATGACTTGGTCATGGTCATTCAGGACGATGACCGCCCGCGCCATCAGGCCGGAAAGCGGATGATCGGTAATCATGACGCCGTAATCCTTGTGAAAATCACGCCCGCGCAGGGTAGAGAGCAGGACGACGCGCTCTAGTCCGGCGGCGGCGCGGAAACGGGCTTGGGCGAAAGGCGTGTCGGCGGAAATAATCAGCACCACGGTGTCTTCGAGGAAACCGGCTTCCTCGTTGAAGCGGCGGGTGGACGTGGCGCAGACGTCGGTGTCAATGCTGGGAACGATGCTAAGTATTTTTTTCTTGCCGGCGAATTGGCTCAAGGAAACATCATTAAGCTCGTTGTCTACTAACATAAAGCTATGGGCGCTATCGCCTGGTTGGGGGAAATGGCCGGCTACGTGCAGCGGCTTGCCTTCCAAGGTTACGGTTGTCATGGAGTCTCCTTCGTTGGTCGCGTTGCGGGATTCGCGGTGCTTACCATTTGCTGTCCGCGGTCGGTTTTAAGCGCGTGCAAGCCGGCCCTTGGCTGCGGCGGCTGACGATGCGCTCCAGCTGCTCGGCGTATTGATCCAAGTCGGCCTCGGTTTTGGTTTCGGTGGCGCAGACCAAAATGGCGTTTTCCAGCTCGGGATAGGCATCGCCCAGAGAAAAGCCGCCCAGGATGCCTTGGGCCGCTAAGGCGCGTAACAGATCCGCGGCGGGAATGTCGCTGGCGAACACCGCTTCGTGGAAGAACGGCTGCGTAAACACGGGCCGAATACCGGGCACAGTGGCTAGCTTGGCCATCAACCGGCGCGTATTATCGTGGCAAGCGGCGGCGGTGCGCGCGATGCCGTTCGGGCCGAGCAGCGCCATGTGAATCGTGGCGGCGGTGACCATCAGTCCTTGGTTGGTGCAGATGTTGGAGGTTGCCTTGCCGCGGCGGATGTGTTGTTCCCTGGCCTGCAAGGTGAGCGTGAAGCCTTCCCGGCCTTCCGCATCGACGGTGCGTCCGGCGAGCCGCCCGGGCATTTGGCGCACCAGTGCTTGCTTGCAGCCCATGAAACCGAAATACGGCCCGCCGGAGGCGAGCGGCGCACCCAGCGGCTGGCCCTCGCCAACCGTAATGTCGGCGCCCTGTTCTCCCCATTCGCCAGGTGGCTTGAGCAGCCCCAGGGCGACCGGGTTCACGGCGGCGATGACCGCCATACCTTGCCGGTGGGCCCAGTCGGTCAGTTCATCCACCGCCTCCAGTCTGCCGAAGAAGTTAGGCTGGGGAATCACCAGCGCGGCGAATGAATCGCCCGCATAGGCCGCTAGTTCTTCCAGGGACGTATGACCGCCGCTGGGATCGTAAGGGAGGGTGACGAGCTCGATGTGTTGGTGCTTGACGATATTTTGCACCGTCTGCCGCCAGAACGGATGGACGGTTGCGGGTAGGAGTACGCGGCGGGCCTGTTTGTGCGCCCGCACCGCCATCAGCACCGCTTCCGCTAATGCCGAGGCGCCATCGTAGAGCGAGGCGTTGGAGACATCCATGGCGGTAAGCGCGGCGATCATCGTTTGGAATTCGTACAGGGTTTGCAACGTGCCTTGGCTGGCCTCCGCCTGGTAGGGCGTGTAGGCCGTGTAGAATTCCCCGCGGCCGGCGATTTGCCAGACCGCTGCCGGGATATGGTGTTCATAGGCGCCGGCGCCGATGAAATTGAGGTAAGGCTCGTCTTGGCGGGCCCGTGTTTCCATCAGTCGCGTCGTCTCCATTTCCGTCAGGGCTGGCGGCAGGCCGAGGTTGCCGCAGTGCAGCGCGGCGGGAATTTCGTCGAACAACTGATCCACGGTATTGGCGCCAATCCGCCCGAGCATTTCGCGGATGTCATCGTCGGTGTGGGGAATAAACGGCATACTGTCTGCTTTCTCGTTCGGGGCGCTGACCCAAGCCGCGCAGCGCGCGCCGGGGGCCCTCGCTACGCTAGTGCGCTTCGCTGTCCGCTAGCGTTTGGTAGGCGCCGGCGTCGAGCAGGTTATCCCATTCAGTGGGATTGTCCGGTTTTATCTTGAAGATCCAAGCACTATAGGGGTTCTGGTTGATCTGTTCCGGGGTATTTTCCACTTCGTCGTTGACGGCGACGACTGCGCCGCTCACCGGCGCGTAAAGGTCGGAGGCCGACTTTACCGATTCCACCACGCCGCATTCTTCGCCGGCGGCGAGCTGGCGGCCGGTGGCGGGGGGTTCCACGAACACCATGTCGCCCAGCATATCCTGGGCATGATGCGTGAGGCCGACGGCAATATTGCCATCCGCTTCCAACTTCGCCCATTCGTGGGTCTTGCTGTATCTTCGGTCGGTCGGGATGGTCATGATTTTCTCCTGTCCGCTATTTTCCATGACGTATTAAAATAAAGTTTGGTTTTCCACATAATCCACGGTGCAGTTTAGCGCTCGCGGTAGCATGGCTGGCCGTGGCGCACGAATGGATAGCTTACGGCTTTCGCGGGATGGTGCTTGCCGCGGATGTCCACCGTGACCGTGTCACCCGGCGCCACGCCCAGCGGCACTCGTGCCAAGCCAATGGCGTGGCCGAGGGTGGGGGAAAAGCCGCCGCTGGTGATTTCTCCCTCGCCGTGGGCGGTGATGATTGGCTGATGGTTACGCAGTACGCCTTTGCCGAGCAGCAGCAATCCCACCATATGGCGCGTGGGTGGCTGGGATTGCAGCGCCGCTTTGCCGATAAAGTCGCGTGGACTGGCCAGATCGACCGTCCAGGCAAGCCCAGCCTCCAACGGGGACGTTTTTTCGTCCATGTCTTGTCCATAGAGGCTCATGCCGGCTTCCAGGCGTAGGGTGTCGCGTGCACCGAGGCCAGCTGGGGCGACGCCGGCGGTATGTAGCGTCGACCACAATGCCGCCGCTTGTCCGGCGGGCAGGATGATTTCAAAGCCGTCCTCGCCGGTATAGCCGGTGCGAGCGATAAAGTATGGAGGGTATGTCGTGGCCTGGAAAGCGCGTAATCCTTCGGTTGCCGCTTGGGCGCCGGGGATCGACTGCCATACGCTGGCGCGGGCGTCGGGTCCTTGCACCGCGATCATGGCGAGATCGAGGCGCGGGTGGATGTCTACCGGCGGCGCGAGGCGGTTCCGGTGGCGGCTGATCCAGGCGATGTCTTTGTCCGCGGTGGCGGCGTTGACCACGAGGCGGAACCAATCCTCCGCCATGAAGTAAATAATCAGGTCGTCGATAACCCCGCCGTGCTCGTTTAGCAGGCAGGAATACAATGCCTTGCCGGGCAGCGTGAGTTTATCGACGTTATTGGCAGCCAATTGGCGCAAAAAGCCGCGTGTTTCCCGGCCGTGGAGGTCGATGACTTGCATGTGGGAAACGTCGAACATGCCAGCGGCGCGGCGCACCCGATGGTGCTCTTCGATTTGCGAGCCGTAATGAATCGGCATGTCCCAGCCGGCGAAGTCCACCATTTTTGCACCCATTTGGCGATGGCTTTGGTGTAGCGGTGTCGTCTTCAGCATGGTATGCCTCCTCCCGGTTCAAGCGGTTTTTCCCACCTCAGCGCAGCGGGCGATCACAAGCGCGAAACCGGCGCAACCGGTTTCGCCCCTCTGTCCTTGATACCTGAGAGATTTGCGCGTGTGTTGCGCGTGCCCCTTCGGTGGATGAATAACACATCGCTCTCCAGAGTTGCCGTATCCAGGGGGTTCGTTTGCCTGAGCGGTTATGGGCGGTTGCGCCTTCGGCGGTGTGGATACACGCTCTCCCTCCTGAAATCTAGCATTTCCCCGCGTCGTCGGTTATGTCTGAAACCTGAGCGCAGAACGGGAAATGCTAAGGCGGCGTAACTATAACCTGGCGACGGATAGGTGGCAACTCATGCGGATAGAACAGCGCCAGGCGGTAGCCTGCCGCATGGAGTCCCGTGGTTTTTCTTAAATAAAGGGTGATGGCGGTATCGCTTGACGCTGCCATCCCGGCGGCGGGATCGGTGGTTTTCAGAAGGTAGGCGGCGGGGCTTAACATGCGGCGCACGACGACCTTATCCTGTATGTCGGTTAAGCTGAGGTCGAGGGATGGATACGCCATGACGTAGGCGGCGCGGTTCCTCAAGGTAGCGTGGAGGATGAATAGTTGTGGACGGGTGGGGTCGGTTTGCAACTCTGACGCCTCGATCGATACTTGATTCATCTGCCGCGGCAGGGGAAGGTCGCAGCCGATGAGCGCGCACAGCCGTTGTAGCGCGGGTTTGAGCACGGGGTAATCGCGTGCCAGGCCGGTGCGGTAATTATAGGCGCCTTGTCCCGCCAGTAGGAGCGTCAGTAATAGGATGCCGACAATCCATAACCCGCTGGGTTTTCGTTTTTTCCGGGCCGGTAGCGCTGCTGTTTCGTCCAATGTTTCCAGCGGCGGCCATTCGTCGTGCGAGACGGATGGCGTTGCCATTATCGCTACTGGCGGGGCGTCCTCGGTTGCTGCGGGTGTGGCCGTTTGTGCCGCCTCGGCGGGTGCATCCGGTACCGGCTCTGGCTGCGTGGCGGCAGTCGGGAAGGGTTTCAGCGGTGGTTCGACTTCCCTCTCGGGGGCTGTTCCCGTTGTTAGGGGGGGTCTGGTTTCCGGCATCGGTTCGGGAGCGGTGCTGGGTATGGGCTGTGGTTCCTCTCCTCCCGTGGTGGCTGGTGGGGGGAGGGAGGCTGTCGTGGGCGCCTCGGTTTCCGCTTTGGCGACAGCGTGCGGCGAATGTGCGTCAAGGGGCGGATTTAAGCTGGCGTGGGCGTTGAATACACGGTGGCAGCGGCCACAGCGCACATCGCCTTGATGGGCGCTCAATTGCTCGGGCGTGACCCGGAAGGTCGTTTGGCAATAGGCGCACGTGGTGGTCAGCATGGCGGGCTAGCGGCGCACGCCCACCAGGCAGACCCAACCTTCCGCCTCTTGGTGCCGCGCGATAGTGAACCAGGGATGGTAGGCCGCCATGACCGCTTCTGCTTGGTCGGCGAGAATGCCCGATAGGACAATGCGTCCCCGTTGCTGGACGGCGGCCGCCAATGCCGGGGCCAGCACGGTCAGCGGAGCGGATAAAATATTGGCGAGGAGAATGTCTGCCGGCGTCGCGGGCGCGTCGTCTGGGAGGAAAAAGACGGCGTCGACTTGGTTGCGCGCCGCGTTCTGGCGGCTAGCCAGCACCGCTTGGGGATCGATGTCGATGCCGGTCACCTGGGCGGCGCCCAGCTTCGCTGCCGCAATAGCGAGGATGCCGGAGCCGCAACCGTAGTCCAAGATTCTTTCCCCGCCCGAGAGATGTTCATCTAGCCATTGCAGGCATAATCGCGTCGTCGGATGACTGCCGGTGCCGAAAGCGACGCCGGGGTCAAGAATCAAGTTAACTGCCCCGGCATCGGGTGGCGTGTGCCAAGTGGGGACAATCCACAGCCGTGGCGAAATACGGATGGGGTCGAACTGCGATTGGGTGAGGCGGACCCAATCCAAGTCTTCCAGCGGCTCCACCGAGTACGATGCGGCGAGGTCTAAGGCCGTTTCGCGGCCGGCGGCGGCGATAATTTGCATCATGTCGGCGTCCGCTGGAAACAGGGCGCTAATCAGGCTATGCCGCCAAAGGGCTGGGTCGGGAGCACCCGGCTCGCCATAAATCGGTTGCTCGCTGCCGGTGCCGGCGGCGGCGTCTTCGATGCCAGTGGACAGCGCGCCCAATTCCAGCAAAATGTCACTGAGGGCGTCAGCGGTTTGCTCATCGGTACGAATTGTCAGCGATTGCCACGCCATAAACCCTCCCGGGGGCTAAATTTGTTTGAGGGCCGCCAGTTTGTGCTCCAGATAATGAATGTCGATGCTGCCCGCCTGGCAGGCGGTGTCGGTCAGCAAGTCCTGGTGCAAGGGGATGTTCGTTTGAATGCCCTCGATCACCATTTCCGAGAGAGCGATCCGCATGCGGGCAATGGCTTGGGTTCGGTTGCCGCCATAAGCGATCACCTTGCCAATCATCGAGTCGTAGTGAGAGGGGACGACATAGTTTTGGTAAATGTGGGAATCAACTCGAATGCCGGGTCCGCCGGGTACATGATAAAGCGTGATCTGGCCGGGAGAGGGAATGAGAGTATAAGCGCCTTCCGCATTGATGCGGCATTCGATGGCGTGTCCTTGGAACGGGATGTCTTTTTGCGCGAAGCCCAACGCTTCCCCGGCGGCGACACGAATTTGCGCTTGCACCAGATCAATGCCGGTAATCATTTCGGTAACCGGGTGCTCCACCTGGATGCGGGTATTCATTTCAATGAAATAAAATTGACCGTTTTCATACAAAAATTCGAAGGTGCCCGCGCCACGATAGCCGATGTTTCTACAAGCGGCGGCGCAGCGTTCGCCGATCCGGTCGCGCAATCCAGGGTCGAGTCCCGGTGCGGGCGCCTCCTCAAGAATTTTCTGGTGGCGGCGCTGCATAGAGCAGTCCCGTTCACCCAAGTGCACCGCGTTGCCGTGTTCGTCGGCGAGCACCTGGATTTCGATGTGACGCGGATGCTCTAGAAATTTTTCCATATAAACCACTGGGTTGCCGAATGCGGTTTGCGCTTCGGCGCGCGTCATCCCGACAGCGTTCAGCAGGGCGCTTTCCGTATGTACGGCCCGCATGCCCCGTCCACCACCGCCCCCCGCGGCTTTGATGATCACCGGATAGCCGATATCTCGCGCGATTCGCAGGATTTCGCCGTCTTCCTCCGGCAGCGCGCCTTCCGATCCAGGAACACAGGGCACCTCGGCTTTAATCATGGCGGCTTTGGCGCTGACCTTGTCTCCCATCAGGCGGATGCTGTCAGGGCGCGGACCGATAAAGACGAAACCGCTGTTTTCCACCCGTTCGGCGAAATCGGCGTTTTCCGACAGAAAGCCGTAGCCGGGGTGAATCGCCTCGGCGTCGGTGACCTCGGCGGCGCTGATGATGGCGGGGACGTTAAGATAGCTCAACGGCGAAGGGGGGGGGCCGATGCATACTGATTCGTCGGCAAGTTTGACATATTTGGCATCAGCGTCCGCCTCGGAATGGACGGCGACGGTTTTGATGCCCATTTCGCGGCAGGCGCGCTGGATGCGAAGGGCAATTTCCCCGCGGTTGGCGATCAGAATTTTTTCAAACATAGTTAGGCTCCGGCTGGCACGTCGTATGGCGTGCCTCGTGCTGCGGCCAACGGCCTCATGGCGTGCCGCCGATGCGGTTGGCGATGAGACGCGTGCGCGCGGTTTTTTTCATGGCGCCAGGACCAAGGGGTGCGCGCATCTTGCGCCGGCAAGCGCGCTTCGGCCTGGCAAGCAGGCGTTCCGGCGGAGATCAGCCGCCTGCCGGCTGCGCGGTAACCCGGCAGGCCATGGACTGGAGACACTATTCGATAATGAACAACGGTTCCCCGTATTCCACGGGCTGCCCATTTTCCACGAAGATGGTTTTGATCACGCCGCCGTGATCGGCTTCGATTTCATTAAGCAGTTTCATGGCTTCAATAATACACACGGTATCTCCTGGGTTGACCGCGCTGCCTATTTCAACGAATGGCTTGGCGCCAGGGGATGAGGCGCGGTAGAACGTGCCGACCATGGGGGATTTAACGACATGGCCGTTGGCCGCTTCTATCTTTTCCGCCGCCGCTTCACTGACGGCGGCCATCGGCATTGCGGGGGAAGCGGTGGGCGGCGTGGCTCCCGGCGCATTGCCGACGCCAGAATTGTTGATGCTTACTTTTTCTTCCCCTTCGGTCAATTCGAGCGCGGTGATGCCGGACTCCTTGACCAGGTCGATCAGTTTCTTCAGTTTTCTCAAATCCATAGTCAATAGTCAACCTTTGATCGATTGGATGGCGTAATCCAGCGCCATCTCGTAGCCCTTGGCACCAAGGCCGCTAATGACGCCTACCGCCAAGTCGGAAAAATACGAATGACGGCGAAAGGCTTCGCGCGCATGAATGTTAGACAAGTGCACTTCAAGGAAAGGGATGGCCACGGCGGCAAGGGCGTCGCGTAGCGCAACGCTGGTATGCGTATGCGCCGCCGGATTAATCACGATAAAACCCACGTGGTCGCTGGCCGCCCGATGGACGGCGGCGATTAGCTCGGCCTCGGCGTTGCTTTGAACGCAGTCCAAGGCCACCTTTGCCCGATGGGCGGATCGCGCCAGCCGTCGATTGATGGTTTCCAGTGTCTCCGTGCCGTAATAGCCGGGTTCGCGCGTACCCAATAGGTTCAAGTTAGGGCCATGCAGGACTAAGATGCGGGGGGCAGGGTGTTTGCTGGTCATGGCCGCAAGTTTGCCGCAATTTTGGGGGAGTTGTCCAGTTTTTCGCTGCTTTTCGCCGCAAGTGCGCCAACTGCGGCGAGGCCGGCGCTATAGCAACGGTTTGACGATTCGCTCCAATTTCTGCCGGGTCAATCCACCTAATTCGGTGGCGGCGATTTTACCACGACGGTCGATCACGAGAGTATAGGGCAATCCGCCTAGCCGGTTGCCAACGGCGCCCGAGAGCGCCACGCCCTTGACGCCGCCCAGCAGTACCGGGTAATTCATTCCCGTTTCATCGGCGAAAGCCTGTACCGGCTGTTTTTTGTCGATAGCGATCCCCACGAATAGGAGTCCTTGTTTCCGGTATTGTTTTTGCATTTGGATAAATTCGGGGATTTCCTTGCGGCAGGGCGGGCACCACGGCGCCCAGAAATTCAGTACGATCACTTTGCCGCGCCATTGCTTCAACGGCTGGAGCGTGCCATTGAGATCATCGAAACTGGCGGCAAACACGGCTTTCGCCGCCGGCGATAAAGAAACGGCGGCGCGGGCGGTGTCCGGTGTTTGCTTGGAGCAAGCGGCGAGTGTCAGCAGCCCGATGATCGCAGTGAACGACAGATAGCGTATTTTTCGAGAGACAGTCATTTGCATTTTCCTTTAACTGGAGTGAAGACCTTAACGCAATATCTGGTTTAGCCGCGCTAGGAATTTTTCAGGCGGCTGATCGCCGATGATTCGCGCGTTCTTCCGTTCGTTGCCTTGCCGGTCGAAGAAAATGATGCCGGGCGGGCCGAACAGCCCGAATTTCTTGAGTAGGGCCTTGTCGTCCGGCGTCGTATCGGTGACGTCCGCTTGCAATAAGACCACATCGCGCAACCGCTGTTGCACCCGTGGGTCACTAAAGGTAAAACGCTCCATTTCCTTGCAGGAAACGCACCAGTCGGCGTAGAAATCCAGCATGACATAGCGGCCGCGGGCGCTTTGGATTTTCTGCTCCAGGTCGGCGATGCTGGTGACTTTCTGGAAATTAAGGTGGGTGGGGGCAGCGGTCGCGGCGCCGCGCAGCCCGGCCAATGGTTGGAGGATGTCGCGGTTGCCGCCCAGTACGCCGAGCAATAATGCAATGCCGCCGATCAGGGCAATGATGCCGATCCCTTTCCAGAATTTGCCGAAGCCACTGGCGTTTGCCGGCAGCGGGTCGATGGCGTGGAGATAGATCGACGAGATAATCAGCAGCGCCGCCCACAGCGACATATGGATCCAGGTGGAAATGAGCGGTGAAATCAGCCAGATGGCGACGCCTAGCAGCAATACGCCGAAGAAACCCTTGACCGCGTTCATCCAATTGCCAGCGCGGGGCAGCAGGGTGCCGGCGGAGACGCCCACCAGTAGTAAGGGCACGCCCATTCCCAGTCCCATGGCGAACAGGGCGGAGCCCCCCAGCCACACGTTATGGGTTTGGCTGATATACAGCAAGGCGCCCGCCAGCGGCGCGGTGACGCAGGGGCCGACGATGACGGCGGACAAGACGCCCATGACGAACACGCCGGCGAGGGTGCCGCCTTTCATTTTATTGCTGGCGTTGGTGAAGCGGCTTTGGATCGCGCTCGGTAGCTGCAATTCGTAAAAGCCGAACATGGAAAAGGCGAGCAGCACGAACAGCGCGGCGAAACTGCCGAGTACCCAGGGGTTTTGCAGGGCGTTGGATAACAGCGTGCCGGATAGGGCAGCGGCGACGCCGGCGATGGCGTAAGTGATGGCCATGCCGAGGACGTAGGCGAGGGAGAGCACGAAACCGCGGGTTTTGGTCAACGCCTGGCCTTGCCCGATAATAATGCCGGAAAGAATCGGGATCATGGGGAACACGCACGGCGTAAACGTGAGCAATAGTCCAAAGCCAAAGAAACCAGTAACGATTAGCCAGAAATTGCCGCTCTGCAATAATCTGGCAATGGCGGACGCCGCCGGTGGTTCGCCGCGGCCGTCGAGGCGGGGCGTTGTGGCGGCGGGTTGCACGCCGCCACCGAGGACGAGGTCAAATATCTTGGTCTGGGGAGGATAGCAGACGCCTTTTTCGCTGCATCCTTGGTAAGTGGCGGTGAGCGCTAATTTGTCTCCCTGTTTGACGTTGCGCAGCTGGATCAGCGCTTGGAAAGGGTGGTGATACACCTCGGTTTTCCCAAAGGTGGGGTCGCTCTTGGTCTCGCCTGGCGGCAAGGTAATTTGGCTGATCGCCGCGCCGCTTGTGCTTTTCAGCGTGAAGTGGATCTTGTCGCGGTATAGATAGTAGCTGGCGGCGGGCTTGAACTGCGCCGAGAGGGTGTTTCCCCCCATTGGAGTGACCGTTAGCTTGAAGGCTTCGTCGGGGGGGAGAAATTCGTCGCTGGAGAGGGCGCGGCTCGGCGGCTGAAAGACGCCGCCCGCTGGATTGTTCTGTGCGGTGGCCGGCGCCATCGCCGGCAGCTTGAGCTGGGCTTGTTGTGTCTGCGGCGGATAACATACACCGGCGACATCGGAACAGCCTTGGGAAACCGCGGTTAGGGTAATGGTGCGGATCGATGGGTCGGTGCGGATCAGCGGCAGCTGAATGGTGACTGGCTGATTGAAGACCGCGACCTTGCCGAAAACGATGTCGTCTTGTTCCTGGCCAGCGGGTAATTGGGGAGGGCCTAGCGTCACGCCTGCGGGCTGGACGCTGAATTTAAATTTATCGCGGTATAGGTGATAGCCCTTGGCGATTTGGTAATGGACCGCCACGGTGGTGGCGTTGAGCATCTTGGCCGAAAAACGGTACGCTTGCGCTGGATCGAGCGGTTCGTTACCGGCGGCGTGGCCGAGAAGAGGGAGCAAGCATAGCAGGCTGAGCAGAAAGCGCGGCATATCCGGTGGTTCTCCTAAGGTAAATTTGTTGTTTTTTTGTACTGGGATTACGTGAGTTGGCGTGTTTCTTGCACCATCCACTCGAGATAGGCGGGCAGCCCTTTATCAATAGAGACTGCAATGATTTCAGGAAGTTCATAGGGGTGGTGGTGGCGAATCGCCGCCTCCAACTTGTGATAATGGCGTTTCAGTGTTTTAATCAATAGAAGGCTTTCCTGTGCGGTTTCGATAACGCCCTGCCAGCGATAGACCGAAGTGCTGGATGGCAAGAGGGTCGCGCAGGCGGCCAACCGCTGATCGATCAGCGCGTGCGCTAAGTGCGCGGCGCTTTCCTTATCTGGCATGGTCGTGATGACCGCGATCGCCGTATTCATAGTGTTGTGTTCCATGCGTCCAATCCTTTTTTTGTCCATCCTGTTGGGACTGCCAGCCATTGAAATTTATACCACGATTTGGCTAGCGGGGAGAATCGGGTGGGGATGGTTATTATTTTGGTTTCTTGCGACCGCTGTTGTTGGCGGGATGCTGGTTCGTCATGAAAGCGCATCTTTTTCCACGCGCTTTCTTTTCGCCGCGCGCGGCGGCGATATGGCCGGCAGCTTGCTGGATAGCGGGCGGCGGTTGCTAGCGGGTATCCTCTTGATTTTCCCCGGTGTGATTAGTGATGTGATTGCCTTGCTACTCCTGATTTCGCGCCGTCCGCCAGATGGGGGAGAAACGGTGGTGCGCGACAACGGCGTGATCGAGGGGGAGTTCCGCCGCGAGGACTAGGCTGGGCGGTACGGTTTCCCCGGTAGGATATTTCGGTGTACTACGTTCGGGGGGACGAGGATCCCTGGCGCGCGAGCTGCGCGGGATCGACAAAGGAAAAAATGCGCCGGTCAATGGGCGGAAATTGCGTATAGGTAACGGCAAATGCGTTGGATTTTTGCGCATGGGCGGGGCGGATGTGAACGATGGGGTGAGATTGCGGTTCGCGCGCGAGCCGCTCCACCCATCCCGCGTCGCCCTGGCTTCCATCGTAGGGCGTGCCGTTGAGTAAGGTGAAAAAATCGCTAATACAACGGTGGTGCGTTTTGAATTCATCCAAGCTGCCGAATCCCAGGTAGTTGAGAAAAGCCCGGTTGATGAATTCTAGCGTGTTGCCGCTGGTGGCGACCATGAAGGTGCCGTGCATATCCAGCATGAATTGGGCGAAGGTATGGCTCGCCTCGGTTTCCCGGTGCTGGTGTAATTTTTCCCCGCTGCGGGTCAGCGTCACCAATAGGGTCTCGGTATTAATCGGTTTGATGACATACTCGTCAATGCCGATTTCGACGGAGCGGATGAAATAGTCTTGTTCGTTGTAGGCGGTCGTGACGATGATGGGCGTGGCTTCGTTGATGTTCTTGATGGCCTGGGCCATTTGTAGGCCATCCATCACGGGCATGAGAATGTCGGTTAATACCAAATCGGGGTGGTGGTGCTGATACGCTTCCAGTCCTTCCTGGCCGTTGGCGGCGGTCAAGAGCGTTCCCATCCGTCGCCGCAAATATTGCGCCAATTGTGCGCGAATGTCGTCATTGTCCTCTACGTATAGCAGCGACAATGATTTCAGTAGCGGAGGGTCTATTTTCGCGTGTGTGGACGGCTCGGTCATTTCCTCCTCCCGTTTTCGGTCGCGGGCGTTCTAGGGGCAGTGGATCGTGATTAATGAGAGGTCGTCATGGGCGGCGGCGCCATTCAAATGCTGATTTACCGCGTCGATAGCGGCCGTGAAGAGATCCGCCTGCCCCTTTACCCCCGCGGTTAGTCCTTCCAGAGTCAATTGCGCGCCTTCTCCGTTTTCCACTTCAATCAGCCCATCGGAGCAAATCAGCAGGTTGCCGGCGGATGGCCATTGGTAAATTTCGGTATGCGGTTCAAAGTCTTCCGGTCCGAGGATGCCTAGAGGCACATAGAGGGACGGAAAGCGGTGCAGGGGAACACCGTCGTCGTCGAGAAACAATCCCTTGGGATTGCCGCCGTTCCATACTTCCACCGTGCGGTTGACGTTGCATATCCGCATCAGGGTCGCGGCGACAAAACGATCGGGGGGGCTTTGTTGTTTTACGCTGGCGTTCATTTCCTCGACGATGCGGGGGATGGTGAAGCCTTTTTCCACCATGCGGTAAAAAATACGGTTGAGCCATAAGAGATTGACCGCCGCCGGCAATCCGTGGCCGGTGGCATCGGCAAGAAAAACATACAGGCTATCGTCGCCGCTGCGCGCTGCGCAAATCAGATCGCCGCTAAAACGCTGTGCGGGGGTAAGCCAGTAGCGCAGTTGGGTGTCGCGCAGTCCTTCCGCCCGCATCATCCGTTTCATCAGATACAGGGTGATGTGCATCTCTTCTTCGGCGTGGTCGTGATAGGCTTGCAATTTGGCGGCTTGTTCCGCCAGTTCATGGTTCTTTTGTTCGATTTCCCGATGTTGAAGCAACGGTTGGGCGCTGTTGGCGAGCGTCGCCAGCAGGATGTCGGTATTCACGGGTTTGAGCACATATTTGTCAATACCGATATCGAAGGCCCGCAAAAAGTAATCCTGATCGCTATAGGCCGTGGTGACCAAGATGGGTGTTGTGGGCGCGAGGCGCTTGATTTCTTCCGCCATGGCTAAACCATCCATGGCGGGCATTTGGATATCCGTGATGACTAAATCCGGCTGGTGCGCCACGTATTTTTCCAGTCCTTCCTTGCCGTTGGTGGCGACAAGCAAGTTGCCAACCCAGCGGGAAAGGAACAGCTCGAGTTGCGGCCGAATATCGTCGTCATCCTCGACATACAGAACGGAAAGGGCTTTGAGCGGTCGCCAATTGCTCTGGTCACGTTGATCGTTCATGGTCTCGCCTGGTGTGGGAAACGGCGGATATCCGCCGTCAACGCGTTAAAAAGGAGTTTGTGTGTGTATTAGTTATAGCTTGCCTTGTGTTTTTCTGTGTGGGGATGTCGCCACTGGGAGGGGAAGGCTATGCATCTAGTGGCTGCTTAGGGTGTGCGGCGTATCGGCGGACAATAATCGTGTGATGTCCTCCGCCGCCAGGGGGTGGCTAAAATAGAATCCCTGCACCGACTGGCAGCGGCGGGAATCTAAGTATTGTGTTTGCGCTTCCGTCTCCACTCCCTCGGCAATCACATGCAGCGACATACTGTGCGCCATGGCGATGATGGCATCGACAATCGCCGCGTCTTTCTTTCCGGAAGCGATTTCCTCGACGAAAGCGCGGTCGATTTTGAGGGTGTCGATCGGCAGGCGCTTGAGATAGCTCAGACTGGAATAACCCGTGCCGAAATCGTCGATGGCAATGCGCACGCCCATCGTCTTCAGTTGCTGCAGTATCTCGATGTTTTCCTCCGTGTGCTGCACCAGCAGGCCTTCGGTCAGTTCGAGTTCCAGATAATGGGGCGGGAAACGGTTTTCTTCAAGGAGCGCGCGTATTTTCTTAATGAAATCTTGCTGGTGGAACTGGCGTGGCGACAGGTTGACCGATATCCGCAATCGATCGAAACCGGATTGGCGCCACGCTTGCGCCTGGACAATGGCGCTGCGTAGCACCCATTCGCCAATCGGTAGAATTAATCCGCTGTCCTCCGCCAGCGGGATGAATTGCGCGGGGGGCAGTAATCCCAGATCGGGATGGCGCCAGCGGATCAGCGCCTCCATGCCGGTCAGCTCGCCGCTGGGACGCTCGAACTGGGGCTGGTAATGCAGGGTGAACTGCCCGGTTTCCAGCGCGCGTCGCATGTCAATCTCCAGGGCGAGACGCTGGAACGCGTGGGTGTTCATCGCCGCGGTATAACATTGAACATTGTTGCGTCCCTTTTCCTTTGCCCGGTACATGGCGGTGTCGGCGTTCTTCATCAGCATTTCCGCGTCAACGCCGTTCTCGGGATAGAAGCTAATGCCAACGCTGCCGGTGACGTGCAGCGTGTGTTCATCGATCGGATAAGGGCGGTCAAGGGTGGCGAGTACCTTTTGCGCCACGACGATGGCGTCTTGATCGTGCGTGATTTCCGGCAGCAGAATGACAAATTCATCCCCTCCCTGGCGGGAGACCGTGTCTGATTGCCGGACGCAGCCCCTAAGCTGTTTGCCGATGGCTTGCAGTAATTTATCGCCGATGCCGTGGCCGAGGGTGTCGTTAATCAGCTTAAAGCGGTCTAGATCGACGAACATGACCGCCACCCGCTGGTGACTGCGTTGTGTGCGTAGCAGCGCTTGCTCCAGGCGGTCATAGAAAAGCATCCGGTTGGGCAAATTGGTTAAGGCGTCGTAATGGGCCAAATGACGGATGCGTTCTTCGGCCGCCTTGCGCTCGGAAATGTCGGAGAATACGGCGACGTAACGACCGTTACTGTGCGCGTTGTTTACCACGCTGATCGATAACCATTCCGGGAATGGCGCACCATTCTTGCGCCGATTCCAAATTTCCCCCGTCCATTGGCCTGTTCGCTTCAGAAGCGCCCACATTTCCCGATAAAAATCGGCATTCTGTTTTCCCGAACTGAGAAAGCGCGGGTTTTTGCCGAGAGATTCTTCGCGGGGATAACCGGTGATTTTGGTGAAGGCGGGGTTGGTCGCGATAATCCGGTTATCCGCGTCGGTAACGACAATTGCATCGGAGGATGTTTCGAATACCGTTGTCGTAAGATATAGTTGCATTTCCGCCCGCACTTGGCGGACGCTTTTCAGCAGAGTTCTCAGCATGGCGTCGGTATCGATTGGTTTGATGACATACTTGTCGATGCCCATATCGATGGCCCTGAGAAAAAAACCCGTTTCGTTAAAGGCCGTGGTGACGATGATCGGCGTGTTGGGCGACTGCTTTTTGATGGCTTCCGCCATGTTCAGTCCATCCATGAGCGGCATCAGAATGTCCGTGATGACGATGGCGGGCATGTGTTGCCGATAGGCGTCCAAGCCTTCCTGGCCATTGCTGGCGACGAGCAGGCAGGCAACGCGCCGTTTCAGGAATTGGGCCAATTGCTCCCGAATATCTGTATCGTCCTCGATATAGAGGATAGTGAGGCTTTTCAGAAAATCCAATTCCTCTGCTATCGCGTGATCGTCATTCATCATTCGTGTACTGCCTTTTGCGGATTTCGCGCGATGGGGCACGCAATGGAAAACACGGCGCCTTGATCGGCATTGTCAGCGCGTAGCGCGCCTTTCATGTTGTTTTCTATAATCATCTTCGACATATAGAGGCCAATGCCGGTACCCTTCTCCTTGGTGGTGAAGTAAGGATCAAAAATTTTCTCCAGAATATCGCTGGGGATGCCTCCCCCGTTATCGGTGACGGTGACCACCGTCATGTTTTCCGTCACGGTTAATTCAATTTCAATCCGCCCGTGATCTACCTGGTTGTCCACGATAGCGTCCTTGGCGTTGGTCAGAATATTGAGTAATACTTGGGAGTATTCGTTGGGGTAGCCCTGGATGGTTGCCGCTTCGTCCACGTGGAGTGTGACCGCAATACGGTGGTTCTTCAAGCTGGCGTCCACCAGTTGTAGCGTATCCCGAATGATGGTGTGTAAGTTAAAGCGTATTGATTGCTTGTCGGGACGGAAGAAATTGCGGAAATCGTCGATCGTCGTCGACATTTTTTGGATCAGGCGCTGTCCGTCGGTGACGGCGGCGTCAAGATAATGCTGGTCCAGTTCTTGGAAGGCGTGGGCGTCCTTTAGGTTGCTGAGCAGCAACCCCAGCGCGTTTAGTGGTTGGCGCCATTGGTGCGCGATATTGCCGATCATTTCTCCCATGGCCGCCTGCCGCGATTGCTGAATGAGTAGATGGTCTTTTTCGCGGTTAGCGGCGACAGCTTCTTTAATGCGCTGCTCCAAGGTTTCGTTCAGTCGCTGAAGGGATTCCTCGGCGCGTTTTTTGTCGGTGATATCGGAAATCATGATGAAGGAACCGATCATCCAGTCGTTTTCCTCGAGAAGCGGCGCGCTACTGAACATGCAATAACGTTGTTCGCCGTCGGCGCGGAGCAGGTTGAGTTCCCCACGCTGGCCGCCATTATTTTCCGCCGTATAGGGAAATCGTCCGTGGAGCCGCTGCTTGCCGTCCTCGTCAATAAAATCATCGATGGATTTGAAAAGGAGGTTATGTTCGCTGACGCCCAGCATGTCGAGCAGCGACTGGTTGGCCAGGATTGTTTTATTATCCTGGTCAAGTATCCAAATGCCCTCGGCAGCGGTGTCGAACAGAGAACGCAGCAGCGCCTCGCTCTTCGCCAACGCCAGTTCCGCTTGCCGCCTTTCCGAGACATCCATCATGACGCCGATAATGGCCGGCGCGCCATTGTAAACCGCACGTGCGCCATAGGCTTCCACCGTCAGGGAGGCGCCGTTCTTGCGTCGTAAATTGAGCGTATAGCGGGCGCTGCGCGTTTCGCCGCTCATGCGTTGGCGGATGTGTTCCGCTACCATTTCACGGCCGTTCTCGGCAATGATGTCCAGTGCGGAAGGTAGCGCGGTGAGTTCGTGCAGCGGATATCCCGTGGCGTGTTCGAGCCACGGGTTGGCGTAGGCGATTTTGTCATGCTGAAGAATATAAATACCCACCAGCGATTGTTCGACTAGGGGCCGGAACTTATTTTCCGCGGCAGCGGATGCTTTTTTCGCCTGCTCACGCTCGGCGTTGGTCGCGGCCAAAATTTGGGCGGTGCCGGCCATCACACCGATGAACGCCCATAGTGAAGCGATACTCTGTTGCAGGGTGTCGCTTGTCCCGAAGGCGGGGGCGAGATGCCCCGCCGTGGCGTGGATGACGACAGCGCCCGCCAGCAGCGACGCAGTCGCTGCGCCGATCATGCCGAAGCGTAGTGTAGCCCAGACTAATAAAGGGAACAGCAGGAAAGGGCGGGGGAACCTGTCGATGGCAAGGGAAAACCACTCCGCAAAGATGAACTGGCTAATGGCCAGGGTGGCGGCAAGCAGCACAATGAATTCCGTCGTTCGGCGCAGCGTCCAATTTTTCCGTCGTTGATGGGCGAGGGAGAGGAGCAGCGGCGTAATAAGAATAATGCTGAGCGCATGGCCCAGCCAGGCAAGCGCCCACCACGCATAGAGGTGGGTGGTGAGCGGCATCACGTTGAATCGAAGGTTGGTCACGCCAATGGCGATGCCGATTAAGGTGGCCAAAATCGTTGCCGTAAGGAGCGCGATGACGTCGCTGAGCCGTGTGAGCCCGGGATCGAAAGAGAGCCGGCGTAGCAGCACGGCGATGATCACGACTTCTAGGGTATAGCCGAGCGTGGCGCCAGCGGTGGCAAGCGGGGAGAAGCCGCTCCCGATGAGAGCGGCGAGCGCGCCCAACACGATGGCCGGCCATAGCCGGACGCCATAGCGCAGAATGACCGCCAGTCCTAATCCTGATGCGGGCCAGGCCGGAGAAATGTTGCTTCCCGACGGCATGAATGCGCTGCCTAGCTTGGCGGCGGCGAAATAAACGGCGGCTAGCCCCCCGAGTTGGAGGAAATACATCAGGCGCTGGCGGGCGAGGGTATTCATAGGGCGGCGGGAAGTAAACCGAGAATACAGCGAAATCTACCATAGGGCGGTGGTGGATAAAAAGCGCTCTTATCGATCGCTGCCCTTTTGCGCGGTTGGCCTGGTGCTTCCGTAACGCCTTGCCGGTTTAATGGGCTGCCGGGGCGGCCGCATCAAGCAGGCCGTGTACACCTTTTTGAATCGTTTCCACCATCTCAGGCACCTCGATCTCCATGATCTGGTCGATAATCCAGGTTTTATCCCGATCCCCCAGGACTTCCCGTATTTGCAGGCCTAAGTAGCGCTTGAAGCTGAAGTCAGGGCCTTCGCTCGTATAACGGAAGGCCGCATAGTCCTCGGCGCGGCGGTTCAACAGGCGAACAAACATTTGCCGATAGTTATCCGGCACGATATTGGGCGAGTCGAGAATATTTTCCTCGAGGATTTCTCCTGTCCGCAACACCAAGGTCGTGATAAACGCGGTCCGCGTGTCGTTATCCAGCGTTTCATACGCGATGCGGTCGGCGATCTGGGCCATGAAGACCAAGCATTCCGCGATAATGGAGAACGCCTGTTGCGGCTCAAGAATCGCGTAATCCGCGGATTGCAGGTTCTTAAGGGAGTTGTCCGCCAGACGCCACAAAACCGGGGCGAGTGCCTGGGCGGTTTCTTCCGCGCTCTTGGGTTTTCCGCTGCGGTGCCATTGTGTCTTTACACGCATAACACGCCGTTTTCTCCGGTTTCCACCGGGTGCTCGGGATCAGTGATCCATTCGCTCCACGAGCCGGCATACAGTCGGGATCCGTCTAGCCCCGCGATTTCCATCGCCAGTACGTTATGACACGCGGTGACTCCCGAGCCGCAGCTATGGATCACCTGCGCGGGGGAAACGCCATGGAGCAATTTGAGATAATTTTCCCGCAATTCTTCCGCGGGGAGATAGGTGCCGCCGAGATCGAGGTTTTCCTCGAACGGCCAGTTAACGCTGTCCGGGATGTGGCCGGCAATCTTATCCAGAGGTTCATAATCGCCGGTGAAACGCTCTTCCGGACGGGCGTCGACAATGAGCGTTTGTTTGTCTTGACGTAGGGCGTTCACCTGACCGGCGTCTACCTGGAGACCGGGGGCAAGGCGAAGCGGGAAGTCGGTCGGCTGAACTGCCGGAAGCGCCGTCGTGACCGGGTGTTTTTCCCGCCGCCACTTGGGCCAGCCCCCGTCCAGCAGCGCGACCGATTCATGCCCCACCCAACGCAACATCCACCATAGCCGCACCGCCATGGAGCCGAAGCTGTCGTCATACACAACGACTTGCTTGTCTGTGTCCACGCCCCAGCGCCCTAGCTGGTCGGCAAACGCATCGGGACTGGGTAAGGGGTGGCGGCCGCTGGCCGGCGTAACGGGGGCCGATAGCGCTTCATCCAAATGCGCGTAACGCGCCCCCGGCACATGACTACCCGCATAGGCACGGCGGCCGGTCTCGGCGTTGGTCAAGGTAAAGCGACAGTCAAAAACGACCCATGCGGGATCGTCCAGATGCTGCGCCAGCGTTTCCGTGCTGACGAGGGTGGAAAATCCCATGCGCTTAGTAGCCGGCTTTGCCGAAGGGCTTAGGTAGGCCAGCGATGCGCGCGGATTGGCGGTTGGGCTGCATGGGGAATAGCACGTACAGGAGCTTTTTCCAATCCTTGCCGGGGTGTTCCTGGTCGAAATCTTTTGTCATGGCGCGGAAGTTCGGCGTGTGGCCTGCGTCCTTATATTTGTCGCGCATGTATTGGATGACCGTCCAGTGGTCGTCGGTGAGCGCGATACCCTCGGCGGCGGCGATCACCTTTACAACTTCTTCGCCATAATCCGGTTCCAGTAGAAAACCCTCATCGTCGGTTTCCAGCTCGACACCATTGACTACATATCCCATGATTTCCCTCCTAGCTTAATAAAATGATACATGAATTAAAAACATGCCGTCCTATACTCCCATCGGTCGGAAGGGTAGGCGTCAAGCGCCCACCGCGGTAAATGACTTGTGTGGCACGAAAACGCCACAGCCGAGTTCGCGCTTATGCCCAAGCCCTGTTTCCTGTATTCGGAGCGACGCTTCCGGCGTGAGATCGTACAGCGCCAGACTGTAGGCTGTCATCTCGCCACCCTGGCTTGGCAGGCGGTGTGATTTGCCGCAGAGCAGCGTACACGTAATATGCCGTGCGTCCAGTTGCGCCTGGATATCGGCCGCGAACGCGCTTTCTTCCGGGTTATCGGTGACGACATAGTAAGCATGAACCGCGTTGTGCGCCATCAATTCGCGGACTTTTCCCGCCGCGATTCGCAAAGGATTGCCGTTAATGTGGAGTATTTGGCCGCTGAGCGGCATTAGTGTCTCCGCTCGTTCGCGGCGGATGCGGATCGTCAACGCCGCGCGTTTGGAGAGCAGTAACACGTTGGCTTCCGTTATCGCACCGTGAATAGGATGAACGCCGACTGTTTCGTCGCCGGCGAGTGACGGGAGCAGGCGTCTGATTTCTTGCCATAGGTATTCGCCATGGTAGCGGGGGATAGATGTTCCCTCCAACGTGAACACGACATCAACGGAGGTGGCTGGACTCTGGGTTTGCATAATATAGAATAGGGTTGGTGTTTCAAATATAGTGTCGTCGATCAGTGATCTTCCGCCGCCGCTTTTCGCTGGCGCGCCCATTGCAGCATATCGTTGCCCCAACGTTCGGCAGTGATGGGATCGATCTCGAAGATCGTGAACCGTTTCCGTTCCCGGATGCGGATTCTCAACAGCGGGATGCCGCCGGCAGGGTATTGTACTTCGAGCAGTTCGATTTCCTGTCCGCCGAAGGGAGCGGTAAATTGATCAACACGACCGGCATCGTCCATTCTGGGTTACATCCTCACTTAAATCCTCAATCATCACCGTGATTGTAAGCGGCAAACTCGCCTAAGCCAGAGCGCGATGATAGCGCGCATAACGGGTGTGCGGCCATTAACTTCGCGAATAGACATTAGGCATTTAAGCCCGATTGGCGCCTACGATATGGCTTGGCACCGGAGGGATGGCGCTGTTATCATCGGTCGCTCCCGGCACCAAGTAGAGCAATTATATCCATGCTCCCGGCGGAATCAATGGCAACGGCATACCCATCATTGATGGGCGGAAACTACCCATGTGGGTAATTGGCATGCCGCCAACATTTCATCTAGGATAACGCAAACGGTTAGCTGGGGAGTTTCCGCCCCATTCTGGCGCTTCACTTAAGCGGCCGGGCTGAGAGCGGGTCAAGGCAAGTTTACGTTCACGCACACTTTGGTTAGGAGATAATGTATGGCAAAGAAAATGCACGATACGCCGATGCTGGATCAGTTAGAAGGTGGTCCCTGGCCCAGCTTCGTCACCGGGCTGAAGCGTCTGGCCAAAGACAACGACATGATGGTCGATTTGTTGGGTCAGTTGGAAACTTCCTATGAGACGAAGAAGGGCTATTGGAAGGGCGGTACGGTTGGTGTTTTCGGTTACGGCGGTGGCGTTATCCCGCGTTTCACCGAGTTGAAGGGCGAGGATGGCGAGCCCTTGTTTCCGGCGGCTGCCGAGTTCCATACCCTGCGCATCATGCCGCCGGCGGGCATGCATTACGATACCGACATCCTGCGCAAGTTCTGCGATGTCTGGGAAAAATACGGTTCCGGCCTGATCGCGTTCCATGGACAAAGCGGCGACATCATGTTCCAGGGCGTGAGTAGTGATAACGTACAGCCCGCTTTCGACGAGCTCAACGAAATGGGATTTGACATGGGCGGTGCGGGTCCCGCCGTGCGTACTTCCATGTCGTGTGTTGGCGCGGCGCGCTGCGAGCAGTCCTGTTTCGACGAAGCGCGCGCGCTGCGCGGTGTAGTTAATGCTTATTTGGACGACATGCATCGTCCGGCGTTGCCTTATAAATTCAAATTCAAGTTTTCCGGTTGCCCTAACGATTGCGTGAACTCCATTCAGCGCGCCGATATGGCGGTAATCGGCACTTGGCGTGACAACATGCAGGCCGATGAGGCGCTAGCCAAGCAGTGGTTTGCCAAGCATGGCATGGACGAACTGGTTAACGATGTGATTAGCCGTTGCCCGACGAAAGCGATCACGCTGAAGGAACACGCCAAGGTTGCCAAGGGCGGCAATATTTCCGCTGTTGCAGTAAGCGATACCCATTCCGTTGAGGTAGACAATCATAACTGTGTGCGCTGCATGCACTGCATCAACGTCATGACGGGTGCGTTGGCCACGGGTAACGACAAAGGCGTGACTATCTTGGTTGGCGGCAAGCGGACGTTGAAAATCGGCGATACCATGGGCACGGTGGTTGTTCCCTTCATGAAGCTGGAGAAAGATGAAGACTTCGAGAAGATAATCGAACTGGCAGGTAGCATGATCGACTTCTTCGCCGAAAATGCGTTGGAACACGAGCGCACGGGCGAAATGATCGAGCGCATCGGCGTGGTTAACTTTGTCGAGGGCATTGGCCTCGAAATCGATCCTAATATGGTCACTCATCCACGGACTAACCCTTATGTGCGTATGGACGATTGGGACGAGGAAGTTGCCAAGGTCAAGCAGGCGCAGGCGAGCGCCGCTTAAAGCGGGGTTTGGTGATTCAGCAAATACAATTAAATATTGGAGTAAATAATGGCAGAAGTGCGTCAACCAATTGAGAGCGGGGTGCCGGACCATGTGCAGTATCTTCATCCCCTGATGAAGAAAAACTACGGTAGTTGGAAGCGCCACGATCGCCCTCGTCCCGGTGTGCTGCATCACGTTGCGAAGGGTGGCGATGAAATTTGGACGGTGAAGGCGGGTACGCAGCGGCAGATGGATGTGTACACTATCCGCACCTTGTGCGACATCGCGGATAAGTATGCCGAAGGGCATGTGCGGTTTACCACGCGCAGCAACATCGAGTTCATGGTGTCCGAGGAAAGCAAAGTGGCGCCGCTGATCGATGCGCTGGGTAAGGACGGTTTCCCGGTGGGTGGTACGGGAAACTCGATCTCCATGATCGCGCATACCCAAGGCTGGCTGCATTGCGATATTCCCGGAACCGACGCTTCCGGCGCGGTAAAGGCGCTAATGGACGAGTTGCATGAAGAATTTATCCGCGAAGAGATGCCGAACCGTGTGAAATTGTCTACCTCTTGCTGTGCAATCAACTGCGGCGGACAAGCGGATATCGCCATCGTGATTCAGCACACCAAGCCGCCAAAGATTAACCACGACATGGTTGCTAACGTCTGCGAGCGCCCGTCGGTGGTGGCGCGTTGTCCGGTGGCGGCGATTCGTCCGGCGCTGGTAAACGGTAAGCCTTCCCTTGAAGTGGACGAGAAAAAATGTATCTGCTGCGGCGCCTGCTTTCCGCCTTGCCCGCCGATGCAAATTAACGACCCCGAACACTCCAAGTTCGCCATCTGGGTCGGTGGTAAAAACGCAAACGCTCGCAGCAAGCCGACTTTCCATAAGATGGTCGCCGCGGGCATTCCCAACAATCCTCCTCGCTGGCCGGAAGTTTCCGCGATCGTTAAAAAAATTCTTGCCGTTTACAAGGAAGACGCCCGCGCCTGGGAGCGTCTGTCCGACTGGATCGATCGTATCGGCTGGCCGCGTTTCTTCGAGAAAACCGAATTGCCGTTTACCAAGTATCTGATCGATGACTGGCGTGGTTCTCGTAGTAGCTTGAACGCTTCCACCCATATCCGGTTCTAATCGCTGCGTGCAGTCGAGGCGTTGCTCTGCGCCGCCTTTGGCGGCCGGGGCGGCGTTTAAGATAAAAAAGGATTATCTAGAATGAAATTTGCAATTCTGGTGAACGAGGGGCCCTATAACCATCAGGCATCTGACTCTGCCTACCAGTTTGCCAAAGCGGCAATCGACAAGGGACACCAAGTTTCCCGTATTTTTTTCTATCACGACGGCGTGAACAACGCGACTCGCCTTACCGAGCCGCCGCAGGATGATCGTCATATTGTTAATCGGTGGACTAAGCTCGCTGAAGAGCAGTCGGTGGATCTGGTCGTGTGTGTCGCGGCAGCCCTGCGCCGTGGTCTGGTGGAAGAAAACCTGGCGCCGGGATTTCGTATTTCCGGTCTTGGACAGTTGGTGGAAGCCGGGATTCAGAGCGACCGCTTGGTGACTTTCGGTGATTAGGGGAAAAGTATGACTGATACGACCGGTGGAGTCGAAATGGAAGAAGAAATGTCCGGTACCATCAAGAAGTTCATGTTTATTAACCGGAAAGCGCCCTATGGTACAGTCTACGCGCTGGAAGGATTGGAAGTGGTGCTGATTAGCGCAGCTTTCGATCAGGACGTGAGTTTGACTTTCGCGGACGACGGCGTTTATCAACTGCGTAAAGGCCAGCATACCAAGGGTATCGACGTGAAAAACTTTTCGCCGACTTACCGCGCGCTGGAAGGTTACGACATTGAAAAACTCTATGTCGAAAAGGAGTCGCTTGATGCGCGCGGGTTAACGAAAGACGATTTGCTGGTTCCCGTCGAAGTGCTGACATCCGCAGAAATTGGCGCGTTGATGGACGAGCAAGACGTCGTGATTAGCTTCTAAGGAAAGGCCATGCTTCATATTGTTAATAAGTCACCCTATGAAAGAAACTCTTTGGACGGTTGTTTGCGTATCGCCAAGAAAGGCGGCGTTATTCTGCTGATCGAAGATGCCGTTTACGCGGCGACCAAGGGCAACGCCGCAGAGGCCAAGCTCAAAAGCGCCATGGCCGATTTACCGGTTTACGCGCTCAGCGCAGATTTGGAGGCTCGTGGGATGCACGAATGTGTGATCGATGGCGTAAAATTGGTAGACTATGCCGGCTTCGTGGATTTGGTCGCGGAAAACCCGAACGTCCAATCTTGGTTGTAGTCACTTCCTTATTATATTGAAATACTTAGGAGAAATTGAATGAGCTTCGAAATTAACGGAAAATCCTACGAAACCGACGAAGAAGGGTATCTGATCAACTTGTCCGAGTGGAATGAAGATGCCGCCAAGTACCTGGCAGAGGAAGAAAAAGTTGATCTGACCGATAGCCATTGGGAAGTGATTAACTTCTTGCGCGAATACTATAACGACTATCAAATCGCTCCCGCCGTCCGCGTCCTGACCAAGGCCATCGGTAAAAAATTAGGGCCGGAAAAGGGTAATAGTAAATATCTCTACGAATTGTTTCCCTATGGCCCGGCAAAACAGGCTTGTAAGATTGCCGGTTTGCCGAAACCGACGGGCTGTATTTAAGCCACTCCACTCGCCGCACGAGAAAGGTTTCGCCCTTCTCGTGCGCGCAAAGTGGATAGCGTGATCCGAATAAATCAAAATAACACGTTGATAATATTTAGTTAGAGGGTGGCCACATGTCATTTTTAACAATTTTTTATGCCTGTCTATTTTATGCGGCGGCGGCAATGCTTGTCGGTGGGTTGGCATATAAAATCATGGGGTATGCTCGCACGCCTGCACCGTTAAAAATTCCGACGACACCCGCGCCGACGACTAAATCCGGGGTGGCGCTTCGTGTCGGGCGCGAGGTAGTGTTTTTCGAGAGCTTATTTAAGTCCAACAAATGGACCTGGTTGTTCGGTTGGATGTTTCATGTGGCGCTGCTTCTCATTGCCCTAAGGCATCTCCGCTATTTTCTACAGCCGATTCCAGTGGTTCTGGTGCTGGAGCAGCCTTTCGGTATTTACGCCGGCTTCGCGATGGTAGCGGGATTACTCGGTTTATGGGTACGCCGTTTTGCCGTGGACCGCGTGCGTTATATCTCGACGCCTTCGGATCACCTGATGCTGGCGCTATTGCTGGGTATTGCGCTGAGTGGTTTATCGATGAAATTCATCGCGCATACCGACATCGTCTCCGTGAAAGAATTTATCTTGGGTTTGCTGTATTTCGATTGGCAGCCGTTGCCGACCGATCCGTTGTTGCTGATCCATCTGTTTTTGATCGCCACGCTCATGGCGATTTTCCCGATCAGTAAATTATTGCATGCGCCAGGTCTATTTTTCAGCCCCACCCGGAATCAGGTCGATAATCCCCGGGAACAACGGCATCTGGCGCCCTGGGCGGCTCAGCTTGAGGGGGAGCCCACCGCGAAGTCGGATTCCTAAGCGGTAGGGTAGGCTAGATCGAGCGATTAATTTAACGCAGGAGGCACCGTGGCGGTTGCAGAATTCGAAGTACCAAAGCTGAAAAAATATCCGGTCGTCCCGAAAATCCAGGAAGGCGCGATGGCACATATCGCATCGTTCAAGGCCTCGGCGGATGTTCAGGAAAAAATCGGTTTTATCGGCGAGATGCCGGAGAACTGGAAAGAGACGGCCCTCGCCAAAATGGGCGAGCTGCTGGGTAAATATCGGTCGCTCCGGGTATTTATGGATGCGTGCGTCCATTGCGGCGCCTGCACGGATAAATGTCATTATTTCCTGGGAACCGGCGATCCGAAAAATATGCCGGTAGGGCGCCAGGAATTGATGCGTAAGGTCTACCGGCGCTATTTCACTTTCGCCGGGAAATACTTTCCCAAGTTGGTGGGGGCGGTGGATCTCACCAAAGAAACGCTGGAAGAGTGGTACAGCTACTTCTATCAGTGCTCGGAATGTCGCCGCTGCTCGGTGTTCTGTCCCTATGGCATCGATACCGCGGAAATCAGCATGGCGGGCCGCGAGATCGTGGACAGCGTTGGGATTGGGCAGAAATACACGAACAACACCTTGGTCAAGCTGCATAGTATCGGCAACAACCTCGGTCTTCCCGGGCCGGCATTGTTCGATACCATGGAAGGTCTGGAAGAAGATATCCAGATAGAAACTGGCGTCGACGTTAAGATTCCGATCGACATGAAAGGCGCGGAAGTCTTATTGATTACGCCATCCGCCGACTTCTTTTCCGAACCGCATGTGGACAGTCTGATCGGTTATGCCAAAGTCTTTCACCAGGCGGGTATTAGCTGGACACTGAGCTCCCACGCATCGGAAGCCGGTAATTTTGGTTTGTTTATCGGCAGCTACGCCAATATGCGGCGGGCGGCAATGCGTATCCGCAAGGCGGCGCTGGACTTGGGCGTTAAGCGGATCGTGGTTGGCGAGTGCGGCCACGCGTGGCGGGTGGCCTACAGTTTCTGGAATACGTTAATTGGGCCATTTGATTTCCTCGATCCGAACTATCCCGTACCCCAGCATGTTTGCGAGGTCACCTACGACCTCATTCAACGCGGGGTGCTTAAGTTCAATAAGGAAGCCAATGACGACCGCGTGATTACGTTTCATGATTCCTGTAACGTGGCGCGGGGAACGCGGATGGGGAATACGCCGGGCGGCCAGTTCACGATTCCGCGGGAAATCATCAAGGCGGTCGCCAACAACTTTTACGATATGGATCAGGACACGATTGGCGAAGGCACTTTCTGTTGCGGCGGCGGCGGCGGCGTGCTGACCGATGACCTGGTGGAAGTGCGGGTGAAGGGCGCGCAGCCGCGGATAGAAGCCCTAAAAAACGTGATGGACGACCGGGGGGTGAATTTCATGGCATCGATTTGCGCGATTTGTAAAGCGCAATTCAACAAAGTACTGCCATTCTACGGTATTGATACTAGCTTAAATGGCGGCGTTCATCAGCTGGTGAGCACTGCCATTCAATTGGAAGCGAAGGAATAGGCCTTTTCACGCGAGGGTACCGGATTGGGCCGAGATTGATTACAACCGAGCATTTATTACAGGAGAGATTGCAGATGTCAGTCACATCAGATGAAATGAAGGGCAAAGATCTGAACTACCGTACTTACGAGGACGGAGATAAGGAATACCAGGACTGGCATGAGAAAATTTTCAATGCCGGCTGGTCGCATAAGTGCCCGACCTATATTCAAAGCTCCCCGCCATGCCAGGCAAGCTGCCCGGCAGGAGAGGATATTCGCGGTTATCTAAATATAGCGCGCGGCATGGAAAAGGCGCCGGATGGGATGGCATGGCAAGAATACGCTTTTCGCCGCTTGACCGAAGCGAATCCCTTCCCGTCGGTGATGGGCCGTGTCTGCCCGGCGCCGTGCGAGAGCGGTTGTAATCGCAATGAAGTGGATGACCGGGTGGGGATCAATTCGGTGGAGCATTTCATCGGCGAATACGCACTGAAAAACGGGTTGCAATTTGCGAAGCCGGCGCAAGAAACAGGGAAGAAAGTCGCCATTATCGGTGGCGGTCCGGCGGGCTTGGCGGCAGCTTACCAGCTACGCTTGAAAGGCCATGGCTGCACTATTTTTGACGAGCACGAAGACCTTGGCGGCATGATGCGCTATGGCATTCCCGGCTTCCGCACGCCGCGCGACGTATTGGATGCGGAAATCCAGCGCATTATGGATATGGGCGTTGAGGCTCGACTCAACGTTCGCGTGGGTAGCGATGTGACGCTGGAGCAGCTGGAAAAAGATTTCGACGCTATTTTTGTTGCGCTCGGCGCGCAAGCCGGCCGGCCGCTGCCAGTACCGGGTGCTGAAGCGCCAAACTGCGTAACCGGGATGGCGTTTTTGCGGGCCTTTAATGAAGGCCGTTTGCGTCACGTCGGTAAGCGCGTCGTCGTGATTGGCGGAGGGGATACCTCCATCGACGTGGCGACTGTCGCGCGCCGCCTTGGGCATATTCAAGCGGAAACGGAGAAAGACCGTCCTGATTACGTGATTCAAGGCCACATGGCACACGACGTGGCTAAAGTATCCGCTTCCGAGGGCGCCGAGGTGGTGCTGCTGTCCCGCGCGATCATCGACAAGATGAACGCCAACAAGCACGAGATCGATCAAGCCTTGGCCGAGGGCATTGAAATTCGTGGCGGAGTAACGCCGGTAGCCGTCGTATTGGATGCGGATGGCCGCGCCAAGGGGCTGCGTGTCGCCAAGCTGGAGTTGGTCAATGGCAAGCAAGAAATTGTCGCGGGTTCCGAACACGAAATCGAGGCGGATCTCGTGGTTGCCGCGATCGGCCAGGCAGTTGACTTTACTGGCCTAGAGTCGCTGGATAACGGCAAGGGCATGGTTAACGCGGATAAGAACTATCAGGTACCCGGCAAGAAGGGTTACTTCGTCGGTGGCGACATCATCCGTCCACACCTGCTGACCACGGCCATCGGCCACGGTTCCATTGCCGCCGATGGCATTGACGCTTATTTGTCCGGCGATGAAGCCGGCAAGCGTCCCAAGGTTGACGTGCATTACTTCGACCTAATGCGTAAATTGGTGGAAAAAGGTATTGCGCCCCATGAACTCCACGGTTCGGTATGGGGTTCCAACGCGAGCAAAGATGTCGTGCACAATTTTGAATTCCGCGCCGATAAGGTAGTCATTCCACATGACCAGCTATTCCTGGGGCACTTTGCTTATGTGCCGCGGCATAAACGGGAAGAGCTGATACTGTCTTCCGAAACCGTGCTAGGCCATTTCGAAGAGCGCATTCATGCGCTGAGCGACGAGCAGGCGGCGGCCGAGGCGAAGCGCTGCATGAGTTGCGGCATGTGTTTTGAGTGCGACAATTGCGTGGTGTACTGTCCGCAGGATGCCGTGAAGAAAACACCGCGGGCTGAATCGACGACCGGACGTTATGTATTCACCGATTATACGCGCTGCATCGGTTGCCATATTTGCCGCGACGTGTGTCCGACCGGTTATATCCAAATGGGTCTAGGCGAGTAAGGCGATGATTAAGGTGGGGAATCATAGGAAAATCTGGGGGGTGGCGGCGCTTGCGGTTGCCCTGATGTTTGGGATTTTGTCCAGCGCATCGGCCGATAGCGGTAAAACGCAGGCCTCCCGCGTTCCAAAGCCCCACCTGGTGGGCGAAAAGGGGGATAAGTGCGTGAGGCCGGTGTCCTATATGCGGCGTCATCACATGGAACTGCTGATGCATCATCGCGATGAAGTGCTGCACAAGGGTATTCGTACCAAACAGTACAACATCACGAATTGCATCGAATGCCACGCGAGCCCAAAAAACAATAGCGTATTAGGGAGCAACCAGAATTTTTGTCAAGGGTGCCATAAGTACGTCGGGGTCAAGCTCGATTGTTTTGAATGCCATAACCCTAAGAACGTGAAAGTGAAAGACATCGCTTTCCATCCGCTCATCGTGCCGGGCGAGAAGCCGGACGCTAAGCCCAGCCTGGCCGACACGATGCGCAAGAAGATGACGGACGCCGGAGCGCACCAAGAAAAATCGGGGGTTGTTAAATGAGTGACACGGATAAAAGCCGCAGAAAATTTATCGGGGCCAGTGCGGCGGCCGTGGCCGGCCTTAGCATCGCACCGGGGGTTTCCTTATTGCAAACCGCCCAGGCTCGGCCGGCAGACCAGGCCGCGTCGAGCAAAAACCGTTGGGGGCTGTTGATCGACAGCAATAAGTGTAGCAGCGGATGCGATAAATGCGTCACCGCGTGTTTCACCTCAAACTGGGTTAAGGAAGCGCATGGACCGACGGATTCCCAGTGGATTCGCAAGGTCGACCTGAAAAGTTTGAGTAATGGAAAATCCCATTCATTACCGGTGATGTGCCAGCATTGCGAACATCCCCCTTGCGTGGATGTGTGTCCGACGGGCGCTTCCTTCAAGCGGGCCGACGGGATCGTGTTGGTCGACCGTCACATTTGCATCGGTTGCCGTTATTGCATGATGGCCTGCCCGTATAAAGCGCGCTCTTTCGTTCATCATCCGCTGACCGACCAAAATCCCGAAGTGCCTCGCGGCCAGGGGACTGTCGAAGCGTGCACGCTGTGCGATTATCGGGTTGATCGCGGAGAGCTTCCCGCGTGTGTCGATGCGTGCAATCAAGAAGGTAACGGGGCCATGTTGTTCGGTGATTTGAACGATCCGAGTAGCGAGATCGCTAAGCGCGTGGCTACGGAGAATACTACCCAAATCCGCGCTGATCTTCAGTTGAACCCTGGGGTTCGCTATGAGGGCATTTGATTGGCGCGATGCCGCAATTAATTTCAGAGAAGGGGCGATAACGCAATGAAGTCACTGGTCTATCGTGAGATACCCGGCCGCAGCGCCGGATTTTACGCGCTGCTTGGCGGCTTGGGCTTGTTTGTTTTAGCGGGTCTGACCGCCGCGTACATGATGGATAAGTACGGGCACATCATTACGGGCATGAACGATCAGATCGTCTGGGGGCTGCCGCACGTTTTCGCGGTGTTCCTGATCGTTGCCGCCTCGGGCGCACTCAACATCGCTTCGGTGGGCACGGTGTTCAGTAAAACCATTTATCAGCCGCTCGGCCGGTTGTCGGCATTGCTGGCGATGGCGTTGCTGGCGGGTGGCCTGACCGTGCTAATGCTGGATCTGGGGCGGCCAGACCGCGTTATCATCGCAATGACCCATTATAATTTCCGGTCGGTATTCGCGTGGAACGTCTTCCTCTATTCCGGCTTCTTCGCGTTTACCGCGATCTACTTGTGGACCATGATGGAACGCCGCATGGGCGCGTATAAAAAGTCAGCGGGCGTGGTCGCCTTTGTCTGGCGTTTAATATTGACAACCGGCACCGGCTCCATCTTTGGCTTTCTCGTGGCGCGGGCGCTTTACGATTCCGCGTTGCTGGCGCCGATGTTTATCGCTTTCTCCTTTTCCTATGGACTCGCAATTTTCGTCTTGGTCTTGATGGCGGCTTATGCGTGGACAGGCCGCCCATTAGGCGATTTGATCTTGCAGCGCCTGCGGAAACTGCTGGGCGTTCTTGTCGCCGCATCCCTGTACTTTGTCGTGGTGTACCATTTAACCAACACCTATTTCGCCGCGCACCGAGGTGTCGAGGCGTTCATCTTGCTTCACGGCGGGGTTTATACCGCATTGTTCTGGATTGGACAGGTTTTTGTGGGTAGCTTGCTGCCATTGGCCATTATTTTTCATCCGAGCTTGAGTAAGTCGCGGAGCATGATTGCTTTTGCCTCGATATTAGTGATTGCCGGCGGTCTGGCGCAGATGTATGTCACGATTATCGGCGGCCAGGCGTACCATTTGGTTTTGTTCCCTGGATACCAGGAAGCGAGCAGCTTTTTCGACGGCGTGAATCACCACTACACGCCGAGTGTGCCCGAGTTTTTCCTCGGGCTCGGCGGGGTGGCGATTACTGGCGCGATTACCGTTGTCGGAATGAAGGTGTTGCGCTTTTTACCCGAATCCCTGGATGATCAAGCTGTCGACCCGCACGCGGCGGCAAAACCATCGTGATTTCCCGAGTCAGGTGAGGCGTTATGACGACTGAACACCCGTTTGCCCCGATCATCCGTACCCTGGGAAAAGGAAAGAGCGGTTCTCGCGCCTTAACCCAGGAAGAAGCGTACACCGCCATGAAAATGGTTCTGGCGGGTCAGGTAGAGCCGATGCAATTAGGCGCCTTCTTGATGTTAATGCGGGTTAAGGAAGAAACGCCGCCGGAACTGGCGGGGTTTGTCAGGGCGGCGCGGGAGGCGCTGCCCGCCGTCCGGCATATGCCGGCGGTGGATATCGATTGGTCTTCTTACGCGGGTAAACGCCGTCACTTACCGTGGTTTTTGTTATCGGCGATGTTGCTGGCCAGCAGCGGCGCCAAGATATTCATGCACGGCTTGAGCGGGCGCAAGGATGACCGGGTCTATACGCCGGAAGCGCTGAAACTGCTGGGGATTCCTTCCTGCGGCAGCCTGGACGAAGCGGCAGGCCGCCTGGACGAATTCAACTTCGCTTTTGTTGCGCTGAAGGATTTTTCTCCCAAGCTGGATGAAATCATTGCGCTGCGCCCCGTGTTAGGATTGCGCTCACCGGTGCATACGTTATCGCGATTGCTCAATCCGTTTAACGCGCCGGTGATGCTGCAAGGAATTTTTCACCCCGGTTACCGCGATTTGCATCAAGAAACGGGGTTGCTGCTCGACCAGCCGCATATGGCGGTGATTAAGGGCGATGGCGGTGAAATCGAGCGTGACCCGGACGTTTCTTGTCTCGTCAAGACGGTGCACGGCGGCCAGCTAAGCGAGGAAGAATGGCCACCGCTGTTTGGCGGGGCGCGTCATGTGAAAGAGGAGACTTTGGACGCGAGCCGTTTGCTCGCGCTGTGGCGCGGTGAACTCGCGGACGAATACGGTCAAGCGGCGGTTGTTGGTACAGCGGCGATTGCCCTAAGAGCGATGGGCAAGGCGGATAGTATTGACGCCGCGCAGTCTCTCGCTATCCAGATGTGGGATAACCGCCCGCTAGGCTGGTTGCGCGCCGCTTAATCTTACTTCCCAAATAGAACCCGTTAGCCTTGTCGGGGAAACCCGCCAGGCATACCGGCGTGCTACCGACCGATCCTGACGCTATACTGCCCACTGTAAACATCGTATGACCGGTATTTTTATCTCCGCAGCGCATAAATCGTCCGGTAAGACGACGCTGAGCATTGGCCTTTGCGCCGCCCTGACGGATCAGGGGTTGGCGGTGCAACCGTTTAAAAAAGGGCCTGACTACATTGATCCCATGTGGCTGTCGCTTGCCAGCCAACAGGCTTGCCGTAATCTCGATTTCAATATTGCCGGCCATGACGAGATTCTTGCGAACTACGCAAGCTATTGCCGCCCTGCGGATATCTGCGTGGTGGAAGGCAATAAGGGATTATACGACGGCATGGATTTAGATGGCGGCAATAGTAACGCGGCCATGGCCAAATTGTTGCGCCTGCCGGTTATCCTGGTGATCGATGCGCAAGGAATGTCACGAGGTGTAGCGCCGTTGCTACTAGGCTACCAGGCATTTGATCGGGAGGTGGAGATTGCCGGCGTCATTCTCAATAATATCGCCGGGGAACGGCACGAAAGCAAGGTGCGCGCTGTTGTCGAACATTACACCGACTTGCCGGTCATTGGCGCAGTGCGCCGCAATCCAGCGATGCGCATTTTGGAGCGGCATTTGGGATTAGTTCCCAGCAATGAGACGGGCGAGGCGTTGGAGCGGGTGCGGCAAATCGGCGCTTATGTGGCCCAGCAGGTCGATTTAAACCGGGTCGTGGCAATCGCGAAGCGCGCGCCGCGCATCGAGACGCCCCCGGCGCCCCAATTCTCGGCGCATCGGGTCCAGGGGCAACCGATCCGAATTGGCGTGGCGCGCGACAAGGCGTTCGGATTCTACTACGAGGATGACTTGGACGCCCTGCGGCAAGCGGGGGGAACGCTGGTCTATCTGAATATGCTGGAAGACCGGCATTTATCCTCGATCGATGCGCTGTTTATTGGCGGCGGCTTTCCCGAGCTATTTCTCGATAAACTGGAAGCGAACGTAACCCTGCGGCGGGAGCTGAAACATTCGATCGACGCCGGCTTGCCCGTTTATGCCGAATGCGGCGGCCTCATGTATTTAGCGCGAACCATTCATTGGAATGGGGAAACGCGGCGGATGGTGGGCGCAATCCCGGGGGACGTCATCATGAATACAAAGTCGATTGGCCGTGGTTACGTGAGGTTGCGGGAAACCGGCAACAGCCCCTGGCCTGCCGTTGGCATGGCGCCCGCAGGGGAGATCAATGCGCATGAGTTTCATTATTCAAGCCTTCAGAATTTAGATGGGGAGGTGAAATTCGCTTACGATGTTGTTCGTGGCTATGGCATCGACGGTCAGCACGACGGCCTAATCTACAAGAATTTACTGGCGTCTTATACGCATTTGCGCTCCGCCCAGCGCTACAATTGGGCGGCCCGCTTTATGGCGTTCGTGCGCCAATGTGCCGCCAGCCGCCGGGAACCCCCTACCGTTTGCGACACGACGCCGGTTCTTTGACGTATTAATGTTAGGCGGGAATCGTTCTGAAATCGAATAGGAGGGTCCAATATGGCAGATAGTAGCGAAATGGACGATTTTCATTCTTCAATTGAGAGACGTGGTTTTCAACAAGACGACTTTGAATTAACGGAACAGCGAGAGCCAGCGTCTGGCACAGCCACCTATTCTATAAGAGGGACTATAACGATACGCTACAAACCAAATGGGAAAGAGAGAATTTATAAAACGGGTCACGGATCGTCGTGGCCTGCCCAGTTTGACGACGATCTTGCAGGTGGTGTTTTTGGTAAACCATCCACCTAACAATGTTATCAACACGGCTGTAAAAAAGCGTCGCTTTGCTTTTGCACGCCGATGATTAGCAGAGAGAAACGGTGATTTGCCTCGCCCGTTATTTTCTTTAATCCAGCGCAAACCGAGATCAGGAGAATAAGATGATTACTTTGACCCCCAAGGCGGCGGAGCAAGTCCGCCTTGCTGCAGAGCAGAATAGCATGACAGACACGGCGCTACGTATTGCCGTCCGGCAAGCGACGGACGGCTCGCTGGAATACGGCATGGGATTCGACCAAGAGGGCGATAATGACGTGGAAGTGGTCTCCGAGGGAGTCAGAATGCTGATTTACGCGGCCCAGGAGGCGATTTTACTTGGCTTGGTCGTTGATTATGATGAATATATGCCAGGAGAATACGGCTTCGTTTTCATGAATCCGAATGATCCCGGCGCGGGTGGTGGCGATAGCGGTGGTAGTTGCGGTGGCGGCGGCTGCTCTGGCTGCGGTAGTAGCACGCAGGGCTGCGACTAAATCCACGGATGGAGGCTAGGTGCAGCCATGAAATTTGACTTGGTCGTCGTCGGTAGCGGGCCGGGCGGTTACAAAGCGGCAATTACCGCTGCCCACCTGGGAGCGAGGGTCGCCTTGATCGAGGCGGGATTGGCGGGCGGCACCTGTCTTAATCAGGGATGTATACCTAAGAAAACGCTATTCCACTTGGCGACGTTGATCGAGTCCGTTAATGACTTGCAGGGACGCGGCTTGGTGGGGAGCGTTGGCGGTGATTTCACCGCGGCAATGCGCCATAAAACCGAGGTGGTCGATGGGATTCGCAACAACTTTTCCGTTTGGTTGCGTCGTCTGGGGATCCGCTTTTTCAATGGCCGGGCCAGCTTATTGGACAGCCGTCATATCCAAGTGCAACTCAATCCGGATGCCGTCCATCCTGGCGGCGGGGATGGCCCGGTGGTTTTGGAAACCGAAAAGATTATTCTGGCAACCGGTTCCCGGCCGAAGGAATTGAGTCTCTGTCCTACCGATGGCCGGCAAATCCTCCACTCCCGTGACTTTATGTTCAAGCTAAGCCATTTGCCGCGCTCGATTCTCTTTGTCGGCGGGGGGGCCGTCGGTGTTGAACTGGGGTTTCTGCTGCATCAATTCGGCACTCGCGTCACCATCGTCGAACACGGCGCGATGCTGTTGGATACGGTGCGCTTGCCGCAGCGGGCCAAGGTTATGCTGGAGCGTAAATTCAAGCGCATTGGCGTCGAAGTACGTAAAAACAGCACCGTTGTCGCTTGCGATAAGAAGGACGATGGCGTCACCGTTCATTTGAGCGACGGCAGCGCCGCCGACTATGAAATGGTGCTCGTAGCGGTTGGCCGGCAGCCTTATACCGACGGGATGGGACTAGAGGACGCCGGTGTCGAACTGACGCCCGACGGTTTTATTCGGACGACCGAATATCTTGAAACGAATATTCGCGGGATTTATGCCATCGGCGATGTCAAAAAAGGGCCGATGAACGCCAATGCCGCGTTGCACGACGCAAAAGTCGCGGCGGCAAACGCCGTGAAAGGGAATTTATTGCGGCCTAATTATCTAAAGGTTCCCGTGGTGTTCGATACCGCGTTTGAGATTGCCGCGGTGGGATTGACCGAAGATCAGGCGGACGACGCCGGCTTCGAGGCGGAAGCGGTGCGTCTGAATCTCGGCGGCTCGGGGAAGGCCCGGGCGCAGAACGACTACGAGGGGTTTGCCGAAGTGGTGCACGATGCGGAAACCGGGCAGTTACTTGGCGGCTGCGTTGTCGGGCCGGAGGCCGGCGAGCAGATTCACATGATGGCGGCCGCCTGCCAATCCACTCGTGGCTTGTGGTTCTTCAAAGACATGAGCTATAGCCACCCTTCCTGGAGCGAAGAGCTGGAAACGGTTATCGATCCCTACACGACCGCTTTCGCGCAATCCCAACCGGGAATCTTCGCCAATACCGATTAATTGCCCGCCGCCAGGGGCGCCAAAAACCGCTAATCCCCGTTTTACTCGGGGTTGACCAAATCTGGCAGTTTCGCGGCGGCTGCGGCGCTTTGTTCTTCCGGCATAAACCACGCCAGTTTGTCGTGCAGGCGCACCACCTCGCCGACGATGATGAGCGTCGGTGGTTTCATTTGCACGGTTTCCGCTATTGCCGGCAGCGTCTCCAGCGTTCCGATAATCACCCGCTGATTCGGCGTGGTGCCCTGTTGCACGATGGCCGCCGGCGTGGCGTGAGGCAGGCCGTGCTTGACGAGCTCCTCGCACAGTACCGGCAGTCCCAGCAGCCCCATGTAAATGACGATCGTTTGATTGGCGCGGGCGATGCCTTCCCAGTCCAAATTAATGCTACCGTTTTTCAGGTGGCCGGTGACAAAAACACAGGACTGCGCGTAGTCTCGGTGGGTCAGGGGAATGCCGGCATAGGCGGCGACACCCGAGGCGGCGGTAATACCGGGTACGACCTGAAAGTTAACTTGGTGGCTCGACAAGGTTTCGATTTCTTCGCCGCCGCGACCGAAAATAAACGGATCCCCGCCTTTTAATCGGACGACGCGTTTGCCGTCCTGGGCTAAGCTGACAAGCAGGTCATTGATGTTTTCCTGGCGCATGGCGTGGTTGTTGCGCTCCTTGCCGACATAAATGCGTTCGGCATCGCGCCGGGCAAGCTCCAGTACTCCCGGGGAAACCAAGTGGTCGTAAACAATCACATCGGCTTGCTGCATCAGCCGCAGCGCGCGGAAGGTCAGCAAATCAGGATTTCCCGGGCCGCCGCCCACCAAATACACTTCGCCTTGCGGGACGCCGCCGCTTGCTTCGGCGGCGAGTTGCGCTTGCAGTAGCGCTTCGGCCTTATCGTCCTGACCGGAGAACACCAATTCCGCCACACTGCCTTGAAGCGCTTTTTCCCAGAATATACGACGCATGGCAGGGACAGTGAAGTGCTGTTTTACGGTATCGCGGAAACGATGGGTCAGCTTGGCCAGACGGCTATAGGCGGAGGGAATGAGTGTTTCTAAGCGGGCGCGCAGCAAGCGGGCGAGCACCGGCGAGGCGCCGCCGCTGGAGACGGCCACCATGATGGGCGAACGGTCGATAATCGACGGCATGATAAAAGAGCACAACGCCGGGTTATCCACGACGTTAACCGGGATGTTCCGTTGCTGGGCGGCGCGGGAAACCGCCTGGTTGACCGTCTCGTCGTCGGTAGCGGCAATGATGACCGCCGCCTCGCCGATGTGGTCGGGGGAAAAACGGGTTGGCTGATAATCGACAGCCCCTTCGGCGGTAAGACGGGAAAGCGTGTTGCCAAGCTCCGGCGCGACGACGCTGACTTTTGCGCCGGCCTGAAGCAGTAAACCGGCTTTGCGGGCAGCGACTTCTCCACCACCGATAACCAGGCAGCGCTTATCCTTAATGTGCAAAAAAATGGGGAAAAAATCCATAGACTAAAGCGCTAAACTGAGAGGGAGGGCATCTAAACTAATGTTGAGAAATATTGTCCGGCGAGGGGGAACGGGGCTGGACCAGCTTATGTTCCACGGCAAAAACGGCGGCTTCCACTCGTGAGCTCAGGCCGAGCTTGGAGAGAATATGCCGCACATGCAGCTTGACCGTATCATGGCTGATATCCAGCGCGCGCGCAATGACTTTGTTGCTTTCCCCCTGGGCGAGATGCGAGAGGATTTGGCGTTCGCGCTGCGTGAGTGCGTTGGGTCCGCTGTCCGGTTTATGCTGTGGATCCTGCTTGAGCAGTTCCACCAGCTTCTGGGTCATTCCTGGCGCTACCACCGTTTCGCCCTTGACGGCTTGGCGGATGGCGCTGGCCACGGTGTCCGGTTCCATATCCTTGAGTAGATAGCCCTGGACGCCGGCGCGCAGCGCAGATGCCAAGTCTTCCTCGGCGTCGCTGACCGTTAGTATCAGCGTGGGGGTGGCGAATCCCTCCTTGCGCAGTTGGCAAAAGAGATCGATGCCATTCGTCGGCGGGATATGTAAATCCATAAGCACCACATCGGGAGATTGCGCATTGAGCAACAGACGGGCTTCGTCCGGCGTGCCGGCAATGCCGACCACCTCGATATCTTGATATTGTTCGAGTAATTCCGCCAGACCCATTCTGAATAGGGTGTGGTCGTCGATCAGCATGACCTGGATCGGATCGCGCATTACCGGGTTTCCTTTGCGGCCGCCGACAGGACGGGGAAGGTTAATTTTACCCGGGTGCCGTTGTTCTTTAGGTTATCGATCATGATATTGCCGCTGATGCGTTGAGCGCGCTCGCGCATGATGTAAAGGCCGAAATGCATATCGGAATCGGGGGAGGGCGCGCGATCCGCCAAGCCAATGCCGTCGTCTTCCACGGTGACGGCATAGAGGCCGCCTTGCAGCGCGATGGATACTTGGACGTGCTGCGCGGAAGCATGCTTGACGATATTGGATAGCGCCTCCTGAATAATGTGAAAGACCTGGACTTCCTGGTCGGGCGTCAGATTTAAATCAGGGGCATGGTTCTGGAAATCGATAGCGATATGCGTCCGTTCCTGGCAGGAATCGACCATTTCCTGCAAGGCGGGCAATAAGCCACGCGGGTCCATGCGGTTGCGAAAGTTGGTAATGAGGCTGCGTAGCTCGGTATAAGCGGAATTAAGTGCCTGGTTGGCTTCTTCCAGATATTTTTCGGTTTTGGATTCGTTGCCGTTATGCATGGCGTCCCGCAGCAGGGACATGCGCATTTTCATGTAAGCGAGAGTTTGCGCCATGGAGTCATGAATTTCATTCGCCAGCATTTGGCGCTCGTTCATCAAGGTAATCCGTATATTTTCCCGGGTAAGCCGGGCGTTTTCGAGGGCCATGCCGAGATGCTCGCTAATGGAGTGGAACAGCAGCGCGACTTCTTCTGGCACCGCCTGGTCGTGGGCCAGGAACAAATTATAAACACCCAATAGCTTTCCCTTGTAACGCAGCGGTACGGCGACGACGCGCTTGCACTGATCGCCGAAATAATGCAACGAGGAGCGTTCGGTGCAAACTTTCAGGTCTTGGCTGTAATGCACCGACTGCGCTTGAGAAGCTTGCGCCGCCTTCCCGCAAACGCCGCATTCCAGATCGATATAGCGCTCACGGTCGATAACCTCTGGCGGCAATCCTACCGCGCCGACCAAGCGCAAGCGCTTGCCGTCCGTGGTCAGCACCCTGACTGCCCCGGCGTCGGCGCCGGCCAGCTTGGTGAGCGTTCCCAGAAAACGCCGCAGCAATTCCTCCAGCGTGCTGTCGCTCGACAAACTGCTGGAAATTTCGGACAAAACGCGCAAGGCGGGAATCTTATAGGTTCCTTGCGCTGTATTGAGGTTGGCTGCGGGGGGCGGGGGACTGACGGTCTGCTTCATCCAGATTTTTGGAAACAACCCTATGGCCAAGAGGGGGAAGGTGGTTTCACCTAATTGAAAATACTAAATAAATCGATATTTATCGATTGTAGCGGGCATGTCGCGGGAATGCAATGTCTGTGACTGTCGGGAGATGGCGCGAGCAGCGCGGCGGCTTTGTCGTGCACCCGGCGCCCGCCGGGTGGCGCGCCGCATCCGCCTAGGCGCCAGGGTGTTGCAGTGGGTCGCGGAACGGGTTAGTGATGTCTATCCATCTTCATTGGCATGGATTTTAGGGTGTCGCTGAGTTTAATAACCGGGGCGCTGATTTCTTGATGGCTGCCATCCTCGAAAGTGAGGGTGAGCGGCACCTGCTCACCGGGTTTCAGCGGTTTGCGTAGGTTAATCAGCATGATATGGAAGCCGCCGTGCTTGAGCACGGTTTTACCATGGGCCTTAATGGGGATTTGCTTGACTTGACGCATCTCCATCATGCCGTTGACGTGTAAATGGGTGTGCAACTGCACGATTTTCGCCGCCGGGCTGCTGGCGCCGACGAGTGCGTGGTTGCGGGCGCTGGTGTTTTTCAGGACGAGGAAAGCGGCGCTATTAGTTTGGCCCGGCGCGACTGCCGTCACATAGGGGTGAGAGATTCGGATGCTGCTGGCGGCGCTTGCTAGGGCCGCCGGTGCATAGGTGACGGAGAGGAGGGCGCAGGCACAGAAAAGGGCGGTGAATTTAGATAGCATGAATAGATCCTTAATAGTGAGTGCATTAAAAAATCAGGGTTGTCGAAGCAGTTGACGCAGCGCAGCGGCAATCGTTGCCGCCGGCACGCCGTGAGGCAGCGTTCGGCGGAGTGTTCCATGGCGTCCGATCAGATAGATAAACGCGCTATGGTCGATCAGGTAACCGCCGCTCTTTTCCTCATGTTTTCGATAAACGACACCGTAGCGCCGGGCAACGGCGGCGATTTCTTGCGGATTGCCCGTCAAGCCAATGAGGCCGGGATAAAAATAACGAACGTATGCCTTCATCTTGCGAGCGGTATCCCGCGCGGGATCGACAGTCACGAATATCCCCTGGATTTTTGCTTGCTGCGCTGGGCTTAGCGAGGATAGCGCTTGGCCAATGAGCGTTAACGTCGTAGGGCAAATGTCCGGGCAGAAGGTATAGCCGAAATACAGGAGAACCACTTTGCCGCGGAAATCGTGAAGCGATCGCGGTCCGTCCGCCGACTGTAACGTAAAATCACCGCCTTGCGGCGTACCGGCGCTGTTCGGCGAGGGATGACGCATCGATCGCCAGTAGAAACCGCCAGCGATTAACAGGACGACGACGAGGGCGGCGATAATCCAGCGTATTCTTTTCATTTATTTCACTCGATGGTTTGGGGTTCGGCAATAGCAACGTCGCAAGGCAGCAATAATCGGGCCAGAGACTAACCCGTTGAAAAACTAAAAGGTGTTGATTTTACTGGGTGTGTCGTTTGACATAATTGTGTCATTTCGCACGCGCGGTACGGCGGGGTAGCGCCTGCAAGGCATGGCGCAACAGCGTCAAGTCGATGCGGGCTTCGGCTTGGAATTGGCCAGCATAGGCTTGATCCTCCTGTTTCAAGCGGTAACAGTTGGCGCCGCCGATGTCCATGAGAATCGCGGGCAAGCCCGCTTGGCGGAAAGTGCGGTGGCGTTTCTGGAAAAACGCCCGGCAGCACATTCCCAGATAAGCGGCGACGCCGTCTTGTTTAAGGCGGGCAAGGGTGGTTTCTAAATGCGTGTAGTTAAGGATTGTCGTCACGGAAAGCCCGCGTTCCCGCCCTAACTGGTAAGCTTCTCCGACCGCGCATTCGCCGCATTCAATGCAATCTTCGTGATGCCGCCATTTGCACCAGCGTGGTTTGGCGCAGTAAGGCACCAGTAGCGCTTGCGCTTGCGCCAAGACGGCCGCGCTGGCGTGCGGGGCGGCGGTGAAGGTCATGAGCGCGTGGGTCTGCGCGGTGTTCAGCGCCAACTGCTTGCCTAGCGACCATTGCACTGCCGCCAGTTCCGCGACGTGTACGATATCTTTTTCTTCAAAGCCGGGCGCGTTCCACGGCGCTTCGCGGCAAAAGCGTTCGATTCGCGGCCGCAGCTCGGCGAGCGAAATGTCGGCAAGCCGTTGCTCCAGCCGCCACAGCCAGTCGCTGGGCTGAAGTTGTAGATCGCCGGCGAATTCCAGTCGGCATAAGCGATTTTCCGCTATCGTCAAACGGGCATGGAGCGTTCCGCCGGACGTCTGCCACAGTGCTTCGGGCGCTTTCCGCCGCCAGCGGATACGATTGACCTCCCCATTGGTGTCGGCGGGCAACGACGGGGAAGCGGCGTCTGGAATGGCGCTATCGTGCAAACGCAGCCCGGCGGCGTCGGCGATGCCCTCGGCCAGTGCGTGTTGAATGGAAGTGCGGTTATGGCTATCGCTATCGCCTAGGCAGTCGCGCAAGCTGGTGAACCGGTCGCGCGCCGCGCCGAGTCCGTCCGCGGAAAGCTTCTCGGTGGGCGCGCGCAATGCCTCCAGCATCGTTTTGATGTCAATTTCCAGCAGCACCGTTCCATGTAGCAACAGCGAATTTCCCTGAACGGCGCCGAAAGCGGAAGCAATTTTGCGCCCCTCGATTTCCACGTCGTTCGATGCGTTGAATGCCGGGGTGATACCGAGTTGCGTCAATCCCTGGGCGATGCCGCCGCAAAAGTGTTCCAGCAATCGGGCAAGCGTAAAATGTTGCCAGCGGGCAGGGCGGTGGACGATCAGGGTAAAGCCCACTTGGCCGGGGTCATGGTAGAGTGCGCCGCCGCCGGTTAAGCGGCGGAGCACCTCAATGTGGCGGCGACGGCAATAAGTTAGCCGCAATTCGCGATCTACCGCTTGGTGTAAACCGATGCTGGCGGTGGGGCGATAGCGGTAAAAGCGCAGTAAATTTGGCGCGGCGCCTTGCGCGTGGCGCGCCAGCCAAGCACGGTCGAGGGCGAGATGCGTGCCGCCGCGGTTGAGTCCGCTATCGGCGACCTGTAGGTCGCGGTGGGAGCCTCCGCTCATCAGCCGATATCCTTGACGCCATTTTCGTGATTGAATCCTCGGCGCGCGAACAGGCGCCGGCGGCTATGTTATCATGCGCCGGAATAGTTCGAGTCATTGCGGGCCGCGCGGCAGACGCCCGCAACGGTCATGGGAACGGCGGGTGGTGGTATCGCCGGTAGGATGGGGCGATGTGCCGGTGCCGCGTGCGTCACGGGGTTATCGGCGCGCTGTCTATCCGAGTCGTCGCAGGGCGCATCGTCTCTCGGCGTGCCGCGCCCTATTTTTTCATGGCCAAAATGCGTAGTTATCCAATGAAATCACCACCGGCTGGAGAAGCGGCTGCCTTGCTGGAAGAAACTGGGCGTTGCGTCGCTTGCGGCCTCTGTTTGCCAGTGTGTCCCACCTACCGAAAAATCGGCTCGGAAGCGGATTCGCCCCGGGGCCGCATTGCCATGATTCAAGGGGTGTTGTCGGGACATTTTTCCCCTAGCGCGCGCTTTTGGCATCATCTCGACTTGTGTCTGGGCTGCCGCGCGTGCGAAAACGTCTGTCCTTCCCGCGTGACTTACGGCCATTTGCTGGATGGCGTGCGGGCATCGCTGGCGCCAGGCGGCAAGACGACACGGGGGCTGCGCTGGCTAGTTCAAAAGCCCTGGCGGCTGGCATGGCTCGGTACCGTGTTGTCTGTCTGGCATGCTTTCGGCATCGGGCGGTTGTTGCAGCGCATTCCTGGATTGCGGCAGCGGCCACTGCTCCGGCTAGCGGGGACGTTGCCCCCGGCGTTCGCGCCGTTGCACTGGCGCAAGCGCTACCCGGCCGCGGGGAAAACGCGTGGCGACGTTGCGCTTTTTCTCGGTTGTGTGGCGCGCGTCATGGATGCCGCTACCTTGAACGCGGCGGTGTACGTATTGAACCGCTTGGGTTACACCGTCCATGTGCCGCGAGGACAGGCATGCTGCGGTGGTCTGCACCGCCAGGATGGTGACCGGGACACGGCGGAGGCATTAGCGCAGCAAAATATCCAGGCGTTTTCCGCATTGGGGGTGTCTACGATCATTAGCGTCGCCAGCGGTTGCGGCATGACGCTTGCTGAAACGTTTGCCGCCCGGGAGGGGATGGTGGTGCGCGAGATCAGCGAATTCCTGACGGCTGCCGAGGGTTGGCCGCATGTCACAATTCAGCCGCTGCCGGCGATCATTCGGGTGCATGATCCCTGCTCCCTGGCCAACGTGGCGCATGGCGAGGACTATCCTTATCGTTTGCTGCGCCGTATTCCCCAGGCGCGGGTCGAACCCTTGCCAGACAATGGCCAATGCTGTGGCGCGGCGGGTTCTTACTTCCTGCGTCAACCGGCGATGGCGGCGGCATTGTTGGATGATAAAATGGAAGCGATTCGCCAGAAGGAAGCGCCTTATCTGGCGACCTCGAATGTGGGCTGTGCGCTGCACTTGGCCCAAGGCATCCAGGCGGCGGGGCTGAACGCCGCCGTGATGCATCCGGTGATGCTGCTGGCGCAACAAATGGGATACAAAAATCGCAATGAACCTAGATAAACTCATTAATCAATTCGATAAAGGGCTGCGCACCGTTTTCGCCCCAGCCGCCACGTTGCGGCCGGTGCCGGGAGACGCGTTGCCCGAGGCGGAACTGAGCGAGGCGGAAAAATGCCGGGCGGCAAGGTTAATGCGGGTTAACCACAGCGGGGAAATTTGCGCCCAAGCGCTCTATCAAGGGCAGTCGCTGACCGCGCGTGATCCCGCCGTGCAGGCGGCCCTAGCACAGGCGGCTCGGGAAGAGGAGGAACACCTTCATTGGACCGAACGGCGCATTGCGGCGCTCGGTGGGCGCAAGAGCGCGTTGAACCCCTTCTGGTACGCCGGCGCTCTGACGATTGGAGCGGTGACCGGCGCGTTGGGGGATCGGTGGAATCTGGGGTTTCTAGCCGAAACCGAGCGCCAGGTCGTCCGGCACTTGGACGGCCATCTCAGCCGACTGCCCGCGCAGGACGAGAAAAGCCGCCAAGTCGTGATGCAAATGAAGGATGACGAGGCTAAACACGCCGCTACCGCGGTTCAGCATGGCGGCGCGAACCTGCCGTTGCCCGCGCGGCTAGCCATGAAATTATCCGCGAAGCTAATGACTAGCGCCGCTTTCCGTATTTGACGCGTGCAGCGGGGTCTCAGTTTTCCACAATCTCGACATCGTGCGTAATTTCGGCGGTCTTGCCCAGCATGATGGATACCGAGCAATATTTTTCCGCCGATAGTTTAATCGCCCGTTCTACGTGAACGGGATTGAGATTCTTGCCGGTGACAACATAATGCAGGTGAATATTGGTGAATACCTTGGGGTCACTGGGCGCGCGTTCAGCGTTAATCTCCACGACGCAGTCGGTAATGTCCTGCCGCGCTTTCTTCAAAATCAGGATCACGTCCACCGACGAACAGCCGCCCGCACCGAGCAGCAGCATTTCCATCGGTCGCGGCCCTAAGTTGCGTCCGCCGATTTCCGGCGATCCATCCATGAGCACCGCGTGGCTGCTCTCGGTTTCTCCCAGGAAGCTAACGCCTTCCACCCATTTGACTCGCGCGCGCATGATTTATCCTTTTAGTCTTAAAAATAGGTGGCATGATGGCATTGCCAATGCTCGCCTATTCTACGCAAAGCCGTTCGGCGAGGGGAGCGCGTTTTTACGGGACGACGGTGACCGGGACGAGAAGGCGCTGACTTGACAGGGCGCGAACGAGGCAATGCGTGTTTGAATTTTATCTGGATAGCGAAACCGATCTCGTGCACGAGCACGCCGCGGTTGTTTATGCGCCTCGTCGGCGGCGGGGGCGGTTTCCGGAAAATTGCGTAGCGTTGTTTTCATCGGAACAAGCGGCGATCGCGGCGGCGGATCCTGGCCGGCAGCGCTATCCTGCTCGCGTGGTTGGGCCGTTCCGTTCCTCGGAAGGCTCCCGGTTGTACTATTTGGTGCGCTGGCTCGATTAAGATCGTCCTCCGGTTTGATTTCCCCAACTATATTTTAGCGCGTACCACGCCCGGCCGACGATCTCATGAAAGGCGATAGCGCTATCGCCGAGCGCGCCAGCGTCGGGCAACAGCATCAACGGCGAAAAGGGGTGCGTTCCCGTATAGCCGGTGGCGGCGGGAACGACTTGCATGCCGGCATGCGTGAAGGCCATTTTCGCCCGGGGCATATGCCAGGCGTGAGTGACCAAATAGATGCGGCCAATACCGGCGCGGCGCAGCAGGCGCGCGCTGTCGACGGCGTTTTCGTCGGTATTGTTGGAATGACCCTCAATCCAACGCACCGGGACATGGAAATCGTGCGCCAGGGTTTCCGCCATCAATGCCGCTTCCGATTGTCGCCCACCGTCCGGCTTGCCGCCGCTGACCAAGATCGGTTTATGGGTGAGGCGGTAAAGGCGGGCGGCGTAACGCAGCCGGACGAGGGTTGCTTGACCAACAGTGTCGCCGCCATATTCCGGCGCGTTCAAGTCTCTGCCGCCGCCGAGGACGACAATGGCGCCTACGCCCGGCTGGAGGGAGACCGGCGGTGTTTCCATCCGCGCGAGCAACTGATCGGCGATCCAGGGGGTGGACAGCAAATAAAGGAGCGCTAGTGCCGCCCATGCCAGGGCTTTCCCCAATCGCGGCCGCTTGCCAAGGAGCAACAGACCGGCACCGCCGAGCAGGATGAGATTCAGCGGCGGAAGCAGGAAAGCGGCGATTAAATTAGTGGCGAGCCAGTTCATCGGCGGGCGTAGTTGGTCATCGTGCCATTATGCCAGGATCGCTGGCGGCGGGATGCGGGAAAAACAAACGGCGGTACCTTAAAATGCGATGCGCGCGACGCGCCGGGGGCTTTGACAAGGTGGTGGAAGTTGGATAGAATCCACTCCCTTCTCTTTACTAAACACAGCTACTGGGATTTTCGCATGAAAACCTTTTCCGCTAAACCGCACGAAGTCAAGCGCGACTGGTACGTCATTGACGGCACCGACAAAGTTTTGGGCCGCTTGGCGACGGAGATCGCCTGCCGGCTACGCGGCAAGCACAAGACCGAATATACCCCTCACGTGGATACCGGCGACTATATTGTTATTGTAAACGCCGCTAAAATCCGGGTGACCGGCAATAAGGCCGATGGCAAGGTTTATCACCGCCACAGCGGCTATCCCGGCGGGATTTACAGTACGAGTTTCAGCAAGATGCAAGAGCGTTTTCCCGGGCGCGCCCTGGAGAAAGCGGTTAAGGGAATGCTTCCCAAGGGGCCTCTAGGGTATGAAATGCTGCGTAAGTTGAAGATTTACAGCGGCGAAACGCATCGCCACGCCGCTCAGCAACCCAAAGCGTTGGAATTTTAAGGAGCCGTTATGACCGGCAATCAGTATTACGGGACAGGTCGCCGCAAGAGTTCGGTGGCGCGGGTTTTTATGAAACCTGGCAGAGGCGGCATCGTTGTTAATGGCAAACCGGCCGACGAGTATTTCAGCCGCGAAACCAATCGCATGATTTTGCGTCAGCCGCTGACGCTGACGGAAAGCCTGCAGCGGTTCGATATTCAGGTTAATGTTTGCGGCGGCGGAGAATCCGGACAGGCCGGCGCGGTCCGTCATGGTATTACGCGGGCGCTGATTGGTTATGATGAAGCGCTGAAAAGCGAACTGAAGAAAGCGGGCCTGGTTACCCGCGACGCACGGGAAGTGGAACGTAAGAAAGTCGGCCTGCGCAAGGCACGTCGCCGTAAGCAATTTTCCAAGCGTTAATCGCGGACGATTGATTGAAGAAGGCCGCCCGCGGGCGGCCTTTTTGTTGCCTAATTTCGGGGGGCTGTTTAATATGATCGCTTCCCGTTTCTCCGGCTTAAAGTGACCCCTCATGATTAAAGTAGGTATTGTCGGCGGCACCGGATATACCGGGACGGAACTATTACGCCTTCTGGCGCAGCATCCCGACGTTATACTGGAAACGATTACGTCTCGCGGCGAGGCGGGCATTCCGGTGGCCGACCTGTTCCCCAATTTGCGTGGGCATGTCGATTTAATTTTCGAGGACCCCGCCAAGGCGCCGTTAACAAGGTGCGACGTGGTATTTTTTGCCACGCCTAACGGTATTGCCATGCAGCAGGCGCAGGCGTTGTTGGATGCGGGGGTGCGGGTGATCGACCTGGCCGCCGATTTTCGTATTCAGGATATTTCCGTTTGGGAAAAATGGTACGGGATGTCCCATGCGTGTCCTGCATTGGTAACGGAGGCAGCCTACGGCCTACCGGAAGTTTACCGGGAAAAGATCAGAGGCGCACGGCTGGTCGCCAACCCAGGGTGTTACCCGACAGCGGTTCAACTGGGATTTTTGCCGTTGCTGGAGAAAGGCCTGATTTCCCCCGACACACTCATCGCCGATGCGAAGTCAGGAGTGTCCGGCGCGGGCCGTAAGGCGTCCGTCGGCACGCTGTTTGCCGAAGCGGCGGATAATTTCCGCGCCTATGGGGCCGCCGGCCATCGCCACGGACCGGAGATTTCAGAAAGTCTCGAACGCGCGGTGGGCAGGCCGATCGGGTTGACCTTCATTCCCCATGTATTGCCCCAGATTCGTGGCATGCACGCCACCTTATACGCTCGACTGAACCAGGACGTTGCGGAGGCGGAATTACAACAGTTATTCAGCCAGCGTTATGCCGGCGAGTATTTTGTCGACGTCATGCCACTGGGCGCTTTGCCGGAAACGCGTTCCGTGCGCGGCGGGAATTTTTGCCGGCTGGCAGTGTATCGTCCCCTTGGCGGCGACACGGTGGTCGTGCTTTCGGTCATCGACAACCTGATGAAGGGCGCGGCGGGGCAGGCGGTGCAAAATATGAATCTCCTGTTCGGCCTGCCTGAACCGACCGGCTTGCAACATATCCCATTGCTTCCATGAGGCTGGCGAGATTACTGCGGCGCAAATTCGGAATTTCCGCGCCACGCATGGTGGTGCGCATTCATGTCGCCTGGTATTGGCGTTGGTTATTGATTGGCGTTTTTTTTGTTCTTGGCTTCATGGCGGTGCGTTGGACTTATGAGGCGGGGATGCGTTTCGCCGGTTTCGAGCGCAGTGTCACGCGTCATGAATTGAGAGATCTGCGGTCGGGGGTCGTCAAGCTGAATAAGGAAAATCGCGCATTGCGGATTGCCGCCATCACCAATGCACGGCAGATGCAAATCGACAAAGTGGCGCAGCGCGATTTAGCGAAGGCGGTTAAGGTGTTACAGGCAGAGAATAGCCGGGTGAAGGAAGACCTGGCTTTTTTCCAGAGCCTAATGTCCACCGATGGAAAAGCGGGGATGGTGAGTATTTACCATTTTCGCGTGGAGCATACGGTTTTGCCGGGTGAATACCATTATCGGTTGCTGCTGTCCCAGGGCGGTAAGCGGGAGCGGGCCTTTAAAGGGCGAGTCCAATTTATTATCAACCTGGAAGAAGACGGCAAGAAAAAGGTCATGACGATTCCCGCAGGGCCCGCGTCGGGTAATGCAACATCGCTGAATTTCAAGTATTATCAGCGAGTAGAAGGAACGTTTCATATCGCGTCGACGATGACGTTGAAGTCGGTTCAAGTGCGAGTCTATGAAAAGGGCGTGTCGCAGCCGCGTCTCGTGCGGAACGCCAGTTTGCTTTAAATGCACAATCATTAATATTAAGGAGTTGGCATGTTTTTTGGGGGGAAACCGAGTAAACCGCAAAATCGTATCGATACCCTGATTGGCATGGGAACCAAGATCGAAGGCAATGTGACTTTTCGCGGCGGATTGCGGGTGGACGGTTTCATCAAGGGCAATGTCAATGTGGAGCAGGGGCAAAGCGGCACCATGGTGGTCAGCGAAAGCGCCCGGATCGAAGGAGTGATTACCGTTTCCCATGTGGTGATTAACGGCACGGTGGTCGGCCCGGTATACGCGGGGGAATATGTGGAGCTCCAGCCAAAAGCACGCGTCATGGGCGATGTCTATTATAAAACCGTCGAGATGCACCTGGGCGCGATCGTCGAGGGAAAACTCGTTTATCAGGAAAGCGCGGCGGTGTTTCAGGGGGAAGAGAGCGAGGTGCTGGCCGATGATTGACCAATGCCTTGTCACGATAGATAATGATTTTATGGAATGTTTGAGGAGATTTTGATATGAACGCTGTTACTGAGGCGGCGGCGCCGCTGATTTTTACCGATAGCGCGGCCAGCAAGGTCAAGTCGCTGATCGAGGAAGAGGGCAGCCCTGATCTAAAGTTGCGCGTGTTCGTCAGCGGCGGCGGCTGTTCCGGGTTCCAGTACGGGTTTACTTTCGACGAAACGGTGAACGAAGACGACACCGCTATCGAGCGTGGCGGTGTGACCTTGTTAATCGATTCGATGAGCTTCCAATATTTGACGGGCGCGGAAATCGATTATCAGGAAGGTCTTAACGGAGCGCAATTCGTGATTAAAAATCCGAACGCAACGTCTACTTGCGGTTGCGGCTCTTCTTTTTCCGCGTAATTTCCGTTGTTGGAAACAAGGGGCGCATTCGCGCCCCTTTGTTTTTTCTCGTACTACTTTACGCCAGATAAATCGCGCCCAGGATGCATGGGTGTCTCGCGCCGGTGACCGCCGGTAGATTGCCGGGCGCATGATGCACCGTTTGCCGCGCCAGCCAGGCGAAGGCGAAGGCTTCCACCCAGTCGGCGGCAATTCCTCGCTCGTCGGTGAGTGTCAGCGGAATACCTGGCAGCAGGGAGGCCAATGCTCGGCGTAACGCCGAATTGTGCGCGCCGCCGCCACAAAGATAAACTTCCTGGGTTTGCGGGCAATAATCGTGGATGGCGTCGGCGATGGCTGTCGCGGTCAGTTGGAGCAATGTGGCCTGTACGTCCGCTTCAGCGTAGTGTGTCGTTAGTAATTGATCTAGCCAAGCGAGATTGAATATTTCCCGGCCGGTACTTTTAGGCGGGGGGCGGTGGAAGAACGGCAGCGCTTGCAATGTGGTCAGGAGTTCCGGGATGACCGTTCCGCGCGCCGCCCAAGCGCCGTCTTGGTCGTACGGTGTGTGCAAATGCCGCTCGGCCCAGGCGTCAAGTAGGAGGTTGCCTGGACCGCAGTCGAAGCCAAGCGCGGTATCGCCCGTAGCCGTTAGATACGTGAGATTACTAATGCCGCCGATGTTGACGATAACCCGATTGGCGGGCGGCTGGCCAAAATAGGCTTGATGAAACGCGGGAACCAAGGGCGCGCCTTGGCCGCCGGCCGCGATGTCCCGGCTTCGAAAATCGGCGACGACCGTGATGTCGGTTAGCTCGGCAAGCAACGCGGGGTTGCCGAGTTGGATGGAAAATCCTTGTTCCGGACGATGGCGCACCGTCTGTCCATGACAACCGATCCCTTGAATGTGCGCTGGTGTTAAGCCAGCGTCGGCTAGCAGCCGGTTCACCGTTTCCGCATAGCGCCGGGCAAGATGAATTCCCGCGAGCGCCGCGCTTTCCAAATCGTTATCGATTGCCTGGCTGAGCGCCAGCAACTGCGTGCGTAACGCGGTGTCGAAGGGTTGATACGCGGTGTTTTCCAGATGATAGTCGCCTTGAGCGGCGCAAGCGATTAAAACGCCGTCAATACCGTCGAGGCTGGTGCCAGACATCAGGCCGATATAGTATTCGCTGGTTTTTTTGGGGGGCGGCACGTTATTCAAGCGCGGCAAGATTAGTGCTGTGCAGCAGATCGAGCTTGACGCGATAAGGACGGGCAAGCCGAGAAAACCGGACTTTGTCCTGGGCGGCGAGAGGGAACGACGCGGGCAAGGAAACCGTGAGAGGGTTGCGTTGAATGCCCGCCACTCGGAATTCATAGTGTAAATGGGGGCCGGTCGCCATACCCGTCATGCCCACATAGCCGATCACTGTGCCCTGTGCGACCGTAGCGCCTTTGCGGACGCCCTTGGCAAATCCCCGGAGATGGCCATAAACCGTGACGAATCGGCCGCGGTGCCGCAACATAATGACGTTGCCGTAACCACGCCGTACACCGGCAAACGCGACAACGCCATCGCCGGTGGCTTTTACCCGCGTCCCCATGGGTGCGGCATAATCGACGCCTTTGTGGGCGCGCCATTTTTTGAGAATTGGATGAAACCGCGCCAAGGAAAAGCCAGAGGAAATGCGAGAAAACTCCAGTGGAGAACGGAGAAACGCCTTGCGTAGATTCTTACCTTCCAGCGTAAAATACCCCTTGCGTCCCGCGTGGTCTTGGAAATAAATAGCCCGATAATCCTTTCCCCGGTTAACGAACTCGGCGGCTAAAATACGGCCGGCGCGAACGGGCGCGCCGGCATGGTAGGCGGATTCATAGATGACGCTGAATCGGTCTCCTTGACGCAGGTCCAGATGAAAATCGATGGCCGATGAAAAAATATCGGCCAACTGTAAGGCGATGCTATCGGGAATGCCGGCGCCATCGGTCGCGCCGAACAAGGAATGATGGATAACCGCCGATTGCATGATGACGCGGGTTTCCGTCGGAATGGACTGTTCCATGGTTTGGAAGGTGTCGTCTTTCCTTTCCGAGACCAACATCATCTTGGTGTTAGCGAGATAGCGCAGGGCAAGCAGCTTCCCATCGCCGGTCGTTTTGGCCTCGACGACTTTACCGGGTAATAATTGATGCAACGATTTCGCCTCGTTGGCGCTGCGTAAAAAGCCAAGAATATCTTTGGCGTTTACATCGATGCGGGCGAGTAGGGTGGCGATGGTGTCGCCGCGCCGGATTTTTCCCTGACGCCAAAAAGAAGCGACATCTCCTCCGGCGGAAGGGGCGGGACGGGGGAGGATCAGCGTTTCGGTGACGCTATGGATGGGCGCCGACTGCGTTTCCGTTGGAGGGGCGACGCCAAACGCGGCCACGATGCCAAAAAGAGGAACGCTGGGAAAAGCGATTAAGCCCCACCATGGAATTTTTCGGTCGTTGAGACGTGGATTTCGCGCTAAAATTCCAATCCTTTGCTTCTGCATAATATCCCTGAATCACTTGCCGACGGATAAAGGCGCTGAATGGCCGGATGGCGCTCCGCCTATCCTTGATTGCCATATGATTTAAAAGTTACCCTAAACGACGTACAAACGACTTTAGGAAAATTAGATAATCCATTGTTAATCTAGATAATATATTCACGGGGCCGCCGAGTCAAAAGAAATACACAGTATTTTTAAAGTCATTAAAGTCATTAAAGTCATTGAGGAAGTTATCGTGGACCTATCCGTAGAAAATGCGCTGCAAATCATCCAGCGTGGTTGTGACGAGTTATTATTGGAATCCGAGCTCCGGGAAAAACTGAAGCGCGGGAAACCGTTGCGGATAAAGGCGGGGTTCGATCCGACCGCGCCCGATTTGCATCTCGGCCATACTGTTTTACTCAATAAATTACGCCAATTCCAAGATCTCGGTCATGAAGCGATATTTTTAATCGGGGATTTTACCGGCATGATTGGCGATCCCACGGGAAAGAATGTAACGCGCAGGGCATTAACCCGGGACGAGGTCATAGACAACGCCCGTACCTATGAGCAGCAAATATTTAAAATTCTTGATCCCGAGAAAACGCTGGTCATGTTCAATTCCAGTTGGATGAATGAAATGAACGCAGCGGATTTGATCGGTTTGGCAGCGAAACATACCGTGGCGCGCATGCTGGAACGGGACGATTTCCAGAAGCGTTACCGTACCGGTCAAGCGATCGCGATTCATGAATTTCTCTACCCATTGATTCAGGGATACGATTCGGTTGCGATGAAAGCGGATGTTGAACTAGGCGGCACCGACCAGAAATTTAATTTATTGGTTGGACGGGAATTGCAAAAGCATTATGGTCAGTCACCCCAGTCGGTATTAACGATGCCGATTCTGGAAGGGTTAGATGGCGTGCAAAAAATGTCGAAATCGTTGGGTAACTACATCGGCATTCACGAGCCGGCCAACGAGATGTTCGGTAAATTAATGTCTGTTTCCGACAACCTCATGTGGCGTTATATCGAATTATTGTCTTTCCAGCCACTGAGCCAAGTTGAACAGTGGCGGCGCGAAGTCGGTTCGGGACGCAATCCCCGCGATGTGAAAGTACAATTTGCTCAAGAAGTGGTGGAGCGGTTTCATGATCGGTCGGCAGCGGCGTTTGCGTTGGCGGATTTCGAGGCGCGTTTTAGACAGGGAGCGGCTCCCGAGGAGATGCCGGCGTTCACTTTGGATGCCGGGGGTAGTGCGCTGCCGCTGCCACAAGCACTGAAGCAGGCGGGGCTGACCGCTAGCACATCGGAAGCCATGCGGTTGATTGCCCAGGGGGGAATCAGGCTCGACGGCGAAAAGGTGAATGAGAAATCCTTCGCGCTGCCAATGGGTGGCCCTTACATCTTGCAAGTCGGGAAGCGCAAGTTTGCCCGCGTGACCGTCACATAATCCGTAAATGGCTTGCAGGGGACCTATCTCGCATCCTCTTCGCCGAGCGTCCGTTATTGCGTTAAACCGGTGTGCGGGGAATAAAATCGCGACAGGCGCCGCGCATTGATCGCAACGACTAGAGAACATCGTCCGGCGCGGGCTGGGCGTGCCGCCGCCGGTACACTCCCGGCGCCATTCCCTCGGTGCGCTTGAAGGCGCGGCTGAAAGCGGCGTCGCTTTCATAGCCAACGCGGGCGGCAACCTCCAGCAGGCTGGGGCCGCTCTGGCGCAGCAGGCTCTTTGCCCGGTACATTCGCCAGCGGGTCAGGTAGCCGAGCGGGGTGTCGCCCACCACCGCCTTGAAACGCGAGGCAAAGGCCGAACGGGACAAACCGGCGGCGGCGGCGAGGGATTCCACCGTCCAGGGTTGGGCGATATCGGCGTGCAGCGCCCGCACCAAAGGCCCCAGGTGGCGGTCGGCGAGGGCGGCCAGCCAGCCGCTTGTTCGGCACCCATCGGAAGCGCACCATGCCCGCAGCGCCTGGATGAACAACACGTCGGCGAGGCGGGCGACGACCAGATCGGCGCCGAGCGCCCGCGCGCCGGTTTCAGCGGCGATCAGGCGCAGTGTCGCCTGCAACAGGCGGGAGCGGTCGCGGTCCACGCGGATGTGCACCACCGGCGGCAACAGCGACATCAGGGGTTCGCCGGCCGAGGAATCGAAGGCAAAGCGGCCGGAAACAATGTCGGTCGGCGCCCCCTCCCCGCCGAAGGCAATGGTCCCGCTGCTCCGTCCGGCAAAGATCGCCTCGCAGGAAACGAGCGGGCTGGTCGCTTCGTCTTGCAGGATGAAACGGGTGTCGGCGCGGACGATGAAACAATCGTCGCCGCGCAATGCAACGGGCCGGGGCAGCCCGTCGGCATTCATCCAGCAGCGGCCGCGCACGACGATGCCGAAACGGGTGTGCTGCCCGGGGGCGAACGCGATGCCCCACGGGGCCCGAGCCTCAAGCCGCGCGTGCAGGGCGCTCTCCACGCGCATGGCGGCAATGATGTCTTCGACGGGATCCATTGCGTTCAGTATACCTGGACGATCGGTCATCAAATAGGGACGTCAGGCTATTTTTCGTATCGCCTGCCGAGGCTAGCATGGGGTTTCCTTAACCATCGCTCAAGGAGCCCCCATGAAAGCCTACCGCCTGGAACGCTTCAAAGACCTCGACAGCCTGACCCTTCATACCGAAAACCCACACCCGCCAGGGCCGGGTGAGGTGCTGGTCCGCGTGCGCGCCACCGCGCTGAACTTCCGCGACCTGGCGCTGCTGCACGGCCAATACCCGATGACCTGCCAGCCCAACCTGATTCCGCTCTCCGACGCCGCCGGGGAGGTAATCACCGCCGGCGAGGGGGTCACCCGCTTCAAGCCGGGCGACCGCGTCGCCAGCAGCTTCTTTCCGCGCTGGTTCGGCGGCCGCTTCCCGCAGTCTTCCCGCGCCGAGCAATACGGCAGCGACCAGGATGGCTGGCTGGCCGAAGAAAAGGTCGTCAGCGCCGAGGCGTTGGTGGCGGTGCCGCCCCATCTTTCCTTCGAGGAAGCAGCCACCCTGCCGTGCGCCGCGGTCACCGCCTGGACGGCGCTGTCCGGCATCACCGCCGGGGATACGGTGCTGACGCAGGGAAGCGGCGGGGTTTCGCTGTTCGCCCTGCAACTGGCGAAGCGCTTGGGCGCCCGCGTCATCGCCACCACCTCCGGCCCGGAGAAGGCCGAGCGGCTTAAGGCCTTGGGAGCCGACGAGGTGATCGACTACACGGTGACCCCCGACTGGTCGGCCCGGGTGCAGGAACTGACCGGCGGCCAGGGCGTCGACCGCATCGTCGAGGTCGGCGGCCCCGGGACGCTGGCGCAGTCGATCCGCGCCATTACCGTCGGCGGAGAAATCGCCATGATCGGCTTTCTCGCCGCCGGGGAGTCGTCGATAGACTTTAACGCCCTGTTCCTGAGCGGCGCCATCCTGCGCCGCATTGCCGTCGGCAACCGGGCCGATTTCGAGGACATGAACCGTGCGGTGAGCCAGCATCGGCTTCGCCCGGTGGTGGACCGCGTGTTTCCGTTCGGTCAAGCCGGCGCGGCGTGGCGCCACTTCGACAGCCGGAAAAATTTTGGCAAGGTGGTGATCGCACATGGGGAAACAATGGCGGGCGCTCATTAGCCCGCCGTGATCGACCAACGGAAATTAATGGGTGCAGTCTCTACTCGCGCCCGAATATGTCATTGTCGGCCCCGGCTCGGGGCAGAGAGGTTACTATGGAATTAAACCTCGGCGGACGCACCTGCCTGGTCTCCGGCGCAAGCGCCGGCATCGGCGCCGGGATCGCGCGCGTGTTGGCGAGCGAGGGTGTCAGCGTCGCCATAACGGCGCGACGCGCCGATCGACTGCAACAACTGGCGACCGAGATCGGCGAACGCGGGGGCATCCCGCCTGTCGTGGTGGCCGGCGACATCACCCAAGCGGACGACATGACCCGCATCGTCGATGAATCGATAAACCGTCTTGGCCGGATAGACATCCTCGTCAACAGCGCCGGAGGCTCCCGGCCACCCGCCCCAGAGAATCCCCATGCGGTCTGGGAGGAGGCGTTCGCGCTTAATTTTACCGCTGCGCGGCGGCTGACCGAGGCAGTGCTTCCCGCCATGCGCGCCCGCCGCTGGGGCCGGATCATCAATATCAGCGGCTCTATGGAGCCTCGCGCATCGAACGCCGCCACGCCGGCCAAGGCGGCGTTACACCTGTGGGCCAAGGGGCTCTCCTGCGAGGTGGCCTCCGATGGCGTCACCATTAATTGCATTCCGCCGGGACGAATCAACAGCGAACAAACGCGCAATACACTGCATCCGACCGAAGAGGCCCGGCGGGATTTCATTGCCAAGAACATTCCTGCCGGATACTTCGGCGATCCGGAAGACATTGCCTATTTGGTCGCCTTCCTGGCCTCGCCGTTAGCGCGTTACATCACCGGCGCGGTCATGCCGGTGGATGGGGGAATGCATCGTTTTGCTCACTAAACAAGCCGTCGAAATTGGGCTGGCGTTCGATGCAGCGTTTATTTCCGGTGCGGCTTTTCATTGGGCTGGTGAAAGAATTTTTATGCGTGGGCGCGCGGATTTTGCACATCGACAGACTATCGTCGCACCGGGTCCGCCTTCTTTTTTGCCGAGGCGCCTTTCGGCGAGAAGGACTCAATGTGAATGCTTGATCCTCACTTTCCCGTTTCGAATGGCGTCGATGATTCTAGCGGCATTGCCGTCGTTAGGTCTATGCTGGCGATAGATTTCAAGATTGTTCAAGGCTTTTTGTTTGTCGCCCAGGGCAAGATAAGCCATGCCAAGCGTGTAGGCGGCATTCGTAACGCCGACGGCAAGCGCTTTTTCGAGGAAAGGAAGCGCTTCTTTTGGCTTGCCCGCTTCAGCCAGGAACATTCCGTACAGGTAGTTTCCCCGCGGGTCAGAGGGCGCGACCGCAAGCAACTTCTGGAAAATAGCGGTAGTCTTTTCAGCCGATCCGGCAATATTAAGATTGTACCCAATACTGTTCAGGAAACCGGCGCGCGCAAGCAGTCCTGTGTTTGCGGTGGGCTCGCTTATTAGGATATCGAACATCCCAGACAATATTCTTACGTCTCGGGTCGCGCGTCGCCGGTCTTGCGGCGTGTCGAATCGCGGAGGGTAGTTCTTTGCGTGAAGAGCTAAATCATTTAGCATGTGGTCGAGATACGCTTCGTTAACGCCATACGTTTTTCCAGATGGGGTTTCAGAAACCGTCAGTAGGCGTTGCGGATCGTAACGACCGTACCCTTTTCCATACGCAAGAGAGAAGGTCAGTAGCAGAGAAAGCGTGAGTAGGTAGATGCGCATGACGTAACGTATTGAAGATAATGTCGATGCTAAATTGTAGTAGCTCAGACTTGACCTGACAGTTACCGATTTTTCGGAAGTGACTGTCAGGTCAAGTTCAGTTGATAAACTTCTCCTGCCAGATTTGTTTACCGTCTTCCAATGTCTCCATCGGCGTTCGGCCACAGCACATCTTACCCTGATGGGTCCGTGCATTATTGTAGTCATTCATCCATTCGTCCAGATCCGTTTGTAATGTTTCCAAATCAGCATAGAGCTTCTTGCGGAACGCGACCTGGTAAAATTCCTGCAGGATAGTCTTGTGGAACCGTTCACAGATGCCGTTGGTTTGCGGTGAACGCGCCTTGGTCTTGGTGTGCTCGATGTCGTTGAGGGCCAGGTAAAGCTCATAGTCATGCTGCTCGGCCTTGCCGCAGTACTCGGTGCCGCGATCCGTCAGGAGGCGCAACATCGGCAAGCCGTATTCCTCGAAAAAGGGCAGTACCCGGTCATTGAGCATATCGGCCGCGGTGATAGGCGTTTTGGTGGTGTACAGCTTGGCCATGGCCACCTTGCAATAGGTGTCGACGAAGGTCTGTTGATAAATCCGGCCCACGCCCTTCAACGTACCGACGTAGAAGGTATCCTGCGAGCCCAGATAACCCGGATGGGCGGTCTCGATTTCACCACAGGCCTCATCGTCGTGCTTCTTGCGCTCCAGGGCCACCACTTGGGCCTCGGTCAGGATGATTCCTTCCTCGGCCACCTTGGCCTCCAGGGCTCGGAGCCGGTCCTTGAAGTTGGCCAGGTCGTGACGCAGCCAGATACTGCGTACCCCGCTGGCGGAGACAAATACCCCCTGTTTGCGCAGTTCATTGCTGGCGCGTAACTGGCCGTGGGCCGGAAAATCCAGCGCATACTGGCAGACGGCCGCCTCGGTGGCTTCTTCCACTCGGTTCTTGGGATTGGGCTTCCGGCGTGATGATTCGAACAGCGCCTCGATTCCCCCTTCATCCGCTGCCGCTTTATAACGATAAAAGGTGTCTCGTGAGTAGCCCATGACTTTACAGGCTTTCGATACGTTCCCCAGTTCTTCGGCCAGATTCAGCAGGCCAACCTTGTGTTTGATGATTTTCTCGTTAGTATTCAACATGAGGGTTATCTCCTATGGTTTTAATGGTCAGTTTGCACTTCCATCAAAACCGATAACCCTCACTCTTTCAACTCAGGTGTCAGATCAAGTCGAGACTAATTCACCTGTTTCCAATTGAATCGCCCCGGATATTCTAGACACCCTCGCTCCGTCTAGAATCCTGCCGTTCAAACGCTACCGGAGACAGACCGCCATTGTAACCATGTCGGCGCCGAGTGTCGTAGAGGAGTTCGATGTAGTCGAAGACATCGGCCCGCGCCCCGTTCCGCGTTGCATAGATTTTCTGCTTGATACGCTCGCGCTTGAGCAACCGGAAAAAGCTCTCGACAACGGCGTTGTCGTGACAGTGTGATCTACACGGGCCTTGTCGGTACCACCCGAAAATATCGCTCCCAGACCTTCCATCGCCTGGCGCTTCCACGTACTCACCTGGTTTGGGTGCACCTTGTGCCGAGCCGCTATTTCCTGGATCGTC
>Ga0316206_1000250_pt1 | contig 91041 bp, 51 predicted proteins | sample 6monthpyrite_MG_FD_204942 | JGI IMG/M metagenome (GOLD analysis project Ga0316206, IMG submission 204942) | Microbial mat bacterial communities from mineral coupon in-situ incubated in ocean water Damariscotta River, Maine, United States -... | ecosystem: Environmental > Aquatic > Marine >...
AGCTCAATATATATGGAAAACAGCCAATTTAACCTGATTTAGAAAACCAATGCCCCTCTGGAAGACACATCAGGGCTGGCTCATAGAGCGATGTGCAATTTCTGGCGGGGATGTCCCCAGTACCCCTTTAAAGGGTCTCCAGCAATAAGTCCGATAATTGCCTCATTGCAATGTATCTTCGGGTTTCAGAACTTGTTGCTGATGAGCGTTCTACTTCATTAATGAAAAACTTCAGTAAAGATAAAGATGGAAACTGGTGTTCACTCAACAGGCTTGCATTATCGTCTGTCGTTGCATTGGTTATGCTTTCAAAAAAATACAACCGGTTTCCGCCGAATCAAAAAATGTTGAGTATGTTTTTAAAAGAATTACCTGGACAAAGTGCAGCGGCGATTGGATTCATAAATTATATTTCATCAGCGATTAATATAGATATATGTCTAACAACAAGAGATTAAAACGTTGCATCTGAAAATAAAATCTAGAGTTCTAATTAATTAAATAAAAAGAAGTGAGAATGTATCGGAATGTAAATATTTATCAAAGGTATTAATGTGTTTTCATGGCCTTCACAAAAACGCTTGTGAAGAAAATAACAAAGATTGATATCAATATAGTGAGTTTGAAAAGCGCAAAATATACATGGAATGGTGAATAGTATTGGCTCCCCGTTTTGTTTTGAAAATAAACGCAAGCGTCTTGCAAATCACACCTAATAAGTTTCTTTAATTCTGTTAATGCAGAATTTCATGGTAACAACTCAGTAATGTCATCGGGATTCTCAGTTAGTTGCTTACGAATTAATGATAAAATCGAAGATTGTTGATGATATTAAATCAGATAAATAATAAGCTTAGTTTTAAATGAGTTTGTTATTTTAGGTAGCTTTGATTCATGTCCAGATCAGGTTTGAACCGGTTAGTTTGAATAACGAATTCTCCTACATCTTTGGGAAGAGATTCGATTATATCTAATGCAGAATTTACTTTATCACATTGCTCATGATTTAAATAAAATCGATGTTTATCTAGCCAGTTTCGAGGCTGGTGATAGTTATCCAGTGTTGCATGTTTCAGATTAGAAATATTCAATTCAATATCTGAGTTCTTTATTTGTGGCTTTAACATGGGGATGATATCAATTGTATGGTCATCTGAAATTACAATTGCTAATCGGGTGGAAGAGCTGAAATTTACATAACGAATTGCAGAGTTGTAACGAGAACCACGAGAGGGAGTGCAATCATTAGTCGCTTCCCCATCTAAAATGATGCCAACAGCATAGCAATTGCCTTGAGGGTCTAAAATAATCGTGCCATCAATCCCGCTTACTCGGCTTAATAATTCAGTTGTCATTAGTGTGGGGGCAATGCATGTTCCTTGTTGCTTTAACCGTAAGGCTTCTTCTTTTGCATCTGTAGCCACAACAATCATACTGCCATGCTTTAATCTAATAGCCGAGTTAAAAAGTTTCCAGACACGTTCGTGATCCTCTGATGAGGATTTTGGAAATATCCGTTCGAAATTACTTATGAATTGAGATCGACTGATGTGTTCTTGAGGTAGTTTGGGTTCTCCATAATGACTGCGCAACATAATATGGTTGTCACATCGTAGTTCCCAGTGATAATGATCGATAAATTGAACACTAAAAACATCTTGCTTTGAATGGTCGTAATTATCATGAAGTCTACCTAGTCCATATATACATCTACTATCCGCAATTAACGCAATATCACTTGTTGCCATTTGTAAAATTTTTCGCGACCATCTAGGTTTGCTAAATGAAATTGGGGTTAAAAATTGTAGCGTATAGTTAATATTATTATTGTCTGGCTTGACTAATAAAAGCTGCCCTTTTCCCTCTACTCCTTCATACATGAGTGATGAAATTAAATTGAAGTACTCAAAAAGGTTTGCTGAAACGTACTGTTTTGTAGTGACTGCGCCAGGTGTATGCATAAAGTTATTAGCCGCTATACGAATAATTTCATTGGCCGTTCTCATGTTGTCCATTTGAGAGCCACCAGGTTCCGGGTAATGTAATGCGTCAATGGCTTCAGATAATAAAGTACTTATACAAGCATGTATAAAGCTGCGATGCCCCGTAAATGTATAAAAGTCATCAGATTTTTTTGCTGCGGCATCCTTTAAAGGTGGGTATTTACGAAATATTGATTCAGGAATTTGAATAATGGGTACAACATAGTAATCGCCTACCACATATGAGCCAGAACAGAATGATCGAACTTTATTTTGCTTATCAAAAGGTATTAGTAATTCTTGGACAGATTTAGCAACAGAGTCTTTACGGATGACGTCAGGCTTATTACGCATACTTTGCTCGTCAGAATAAAACATCTTCTGTAGCGGATGGGTATCAACGGTGGTCTCTATTAAGTCAAGCAAATTGGTAAACAATGACAGTGACCACTGATTATTCTCAGGCTCAATACAAACAGGGTTGTAATTGTGCTTTGAAGGATCAAGGGCTCCAACCAGTAAGACTTTAAGGGGCGTTTCAGCTCCTAGTTGTTTAAAGACGTCCTTAGCAAGATATTCTAGTGTGGCTCTGTAATGAGGCTGGTATCCCCACATAAACAAGTCAATAGTATGCTGTCTCATGAAATTTTAGATCTTTAGTTATGTGTGGATACATAATATATACAGCAAGAGGTTTTTCATAGCTGAGTTCTTATGTATCTTATTGATTTAAATGAAAAATCAATTTCAGGCTCTTTGAAATAAGTTAAAAACGCCGTTGAAAGCATTGTATTGGTTATAAGTTGAAATGTCATGAGCTATGAAACTTGAATTTATAAGGCATTTACCAGTAAAGTTGCAAATATATTAATATTTTTCTTATTATTCTATATATAGGGGTTGTAACTTATAAATATGACACCATGTGGTAGTTTGGTGTGGATTTAACTAGGATAAATAAATGACTAAAATTATTGGTAATAACGATGGTAAAGGTGGTCGTAACGAGACCTATAAAATAGGTAAGAGAAAGGATGTAAAGCGGTCTGTTGCTGTAAAAGAAGTGGAGTCAGGCAAGCATTCAGGTGCTCATGTAGTGGAAGTTAATGGCGAAAAGTACATAAGAGATAATCCAGATAATTCAAAAAAAGATAATGTTAACCGTAATAAATAATTAAAATCGCAGTAAAAACCAATTTAAGGTAATCAATAATGCATGATTATGCAATATTTGGGCATGATAGAGCTAACATTGGTCGTTGGCTGGGCTTTGCATCAATTACGGCCGCAGGCGGGTTGGCTCAATTATTTACTTTTGCGAATTCATTGACGGGAATTGATGCTTTCCTTAAAGCGAGTGTAGCAACGGGTGCGATATATTTTGGTTTGCATTGGGCGTTTAATAAATGGGGATGGAAGATTCCTTTTTTTAAAATACCTGATTTAAATGGAGTATGGGATGTAAAGGGGCAAACCTTAACTGAAGATGGCAGCACAATGTACGATTGGGATGCGGTTATTGGAATAGAGCAAAGCTGGAAAGAAATAAGTATTCACTTAAAGACTAAAAATAGTCAAAGTAATAGTTACACTGCGACTTTGTCAAAAAGAGGAGGCCCAACAGGAGGTTGGTTGCTTAGTTATAGTTATAGAAATGAACCCGAGTTAGAGCAGTCACATGAGCTGAGTTCGCATAAAGGATATTGTGAAATAGAATTTGACAATCAGCTGACGCTTGGGAAAACGGCTTATTTTAATAGTGCAGGAAGGCGCACCTTTGGTGTTATGAAATTAGTGAGGCAGAAAACTAATGATTAATTTTGAAAATAGATTGAAGTCATTAAAAAATAGACGCCAAGGCACGCGTGAAAGAGCTATTGTTGAATCAATGGATTTGTTTTCGATGGGTAAGGCGCTTCAGGATGGTTCTGATATAAGGGCTACTGAAAGTTTTGAAACACTAAAAGAGACACCAGGGGTAAAATACGCTATTGGTGCGATGGCAAGTGTCGATAGCAAATCAACAGAGCTCTCGATTAAAGAAGGTAATAGAGTAGCAGATAGCTTAATAAAAAGTCTAACCAATCAAGGTGAGCCAGTATTGAGTAAATTACAGGGATCTGTTGCATTAGATATCCATATAAAGGGATATTCTGATGTAGACATGCTAATTATTGTTAGAAACACAATTAATACAGAGACGCCAGAAATAGTACCTAATAATTATTTGCCTTCAACAGATCACAGGTCATTAATTGAAATAATTAGAGATGTAAGAAATAAATCTGAAAATATATTATCTAGGAATTTTCCAAAAGTAGACGTTGATTGTTCGGGAAATAAGTCTATAGCCTTGTGCGGAGGCAGTTTATTAAGAAAAGTAGATATAGTTCCTGCAATTTGGTACGACAGTTTACAATATCAGCGTTCTCGTGAGGAGCATGACAGAGGGATAAAAATATATCATAAAAGTGATCATGGCTTTATATTAAATTATCCCTTTACTCATATAAAGAAAGTAAATGATCAAGATAGTCATTATGCCGGTAATTTGAAGTGTGTTATTCGATTAATGAAAAATATGATTGCCGATATGCCGGATTATAAAAAATGTATAGCCAATAAGTTAAGTAGTTATGATTTGGCATCAATTGGATATCATATGAATAACAATCTATCACTGCCGTATTATATGCGATTAGGCTTGGTTGAAAAAATACGTGCCCATTTAGATCTTTTGTTGTGCGTTGAATCGTACAGAAATAGTCTTAATGTCCCTGATGGAAGTAGAAAAATATTTGATGATAATTGTAAAGTAGATGCCTTAGAGATATTAACTAATGAATTTGGAGATTTGGCCGTTTCAATATTTAAAGAGCTTCGGCCGCTCCAGGGTAATTATGATTCGTCAGTGCTAATTGATAAAGTGATTGCCTAATACATTTGCCAGTCAACATCTAAGTAAGCAAATGCCAACTTAAGATCACACCAATTCTCTTTTACCTGTAGATATTTAATGACATGAAGGGCTCCATTAACATAGGACAAATTTTCTTTAGACGGTGTAAATAATTCTGTGTAACTGTCATAGTTAAATAAGACTTTTAACGATCCATGTTGGTTTCCTTGTTAGGCTTTTTCGCTTACTACAACTTCTACACAAACCATTAGTTTGTGACCTATTAAGGTGCCGTTAATGAAGGACAAAAGGCAGAACTAATTCCTTGGTATCGGGTTTAAAGGAGATAACATATACCCTGCTCCTATTATAAATTCAATCACTTACTAGAAACACGAAACCAGTGCATTACATGAAGGTCTGTTTACGTTAAAAGATTCATCCGTCTCATAAGCCGAGATTTAAAATTTCTCAAATAGGTAAGAAAGCAGACATTCAACGCCTAATTAAGTGGCCGCCGCTGTTTGGTGGTCCAAGCGCGTTTTTTGCGCGAGCTTGAATGCCTTATGTATTTTTCATTTATGGTGACGCACATATATTCTGGCAGTTATTATTTTTGTTAAGCATTTGGGTTATAGGGTTTTATTGGTGTTAAGATTTCTTTTACTTTATCATTATCAAGCTGTGCATTGATTAACCCCAGTTCCCTGGCAAGGGACTTAGTTGTACCATACCAAGTCGATTTTAATCCAGGTCTTTCCAGCATAGCTTCTATTTCTCTAGTTTCGACTATTTCTTTTACAGACTTAACTGGATCAAGATTAACCGGTGTTGATATTCCAACTTGAGACCTAAGAGAATCAATAGACTGAAGGGCCGATGCAATTTGAAATCCCCCAAAATTATTAAATAAGTGTTCTGCTATATCACAATATGTAGGTACATTATCAGCTACTATTTTTGCTAAAACCTTTCTATACTTCTTTGCATGTTTTTGCACTTCCTCCAAATCTCCTTTCCATCTCATATAGTCGCTCAATAAACGCAAATATTCTTCTCTGATTTCAACTACTTCATGATTTAAGATCAACTCTCTTACCCAGGAAAAGTCACTATTCTTACCAAATTTCAATAAATCAACACTAATTAACACTGATCCTAATCCTTCGTATCGTAAATGCTCTTCCTTTTCCTTAATGATACTCTTCTTGAATACATCTAAATATGCAGGGCAAAAAGCCGTCAATGGCCTGGAAATAACATCTTCATCTCGTAACGACCAACTCATTGCAGCAGTATAAGCAACGTGATATGCCTCATTTGCGACTTGCATCATTGTTTTAACACGCTCATAACTAGGGTCTTTTCTCAAAACAGGATCAAATGGATCATAATTATCAATATTAATTCCACCCATTTCTCTCCAACATAATCTTTCCCAATGTTGCCTAGACTCATTGAAATTTTCATCCATATCATCTGAAAATATTTGATATATTTTGTTGAAGTCTTCTTTACTCTTATCACATGGTAGAGACAAATCTAAGCAATTATCGTAATTCAATTTATCAAGAAAATTAGAAAAAATAGCACCTGTATTTTTATCCGCAGGCCATTGGATAGGGTTCTGATTTACTTGTTCTTGTAAAATTTTCATCTTATTAACGAAGGTCGTTTCATTTTCTCCGCTTAGAGCATTTGCATGTGTCTTTAGTTTTTCTTTGCTTTTTAATAGGCCTTCAGCTAAGTTTTTTGGATCAGACCTGCAAAAAAGGACTGCAGTACCAGAAAGTAAAGCATTACCGAGAAGCGACTTATTAATGTTTTTTAGCGAACCAAGTAGTTCGGGATTTGTAATCAAGTAACCATCATTTATGACTAGATTCTGATCATAAATTATCGAGTGAATAAGCTGATTATTAATGCTATCGATACTCCAGCCATGATCCCAAGGATATCTTCTTACGACATCATCAGCTGTTCCCATATAAGTATAATTTTTCATCCATCCCCCCTAATAAGATGTCATCAAACTCTGGTAAGTACCCGTTTAATCGTATTTATACATAACTTATTATAAATAAGTGGCGCGGTGTCTTTTGCCGCGTCCAAGCCTGTGTTTTTACAGGCGAACTTGATTGTCTTGGTACGCCCAGCATGGGCGTGAACTAATGAGGTGAAAGTCCTCTGTAGGCGATTCACCTGTTTAAATTTATTTTAAGCAGTATAACTACTAGCCGACTGCAACTCCGCGAGGTATTGTGGAAAGGAAGCCCGAGCAGAAAATCTGCGAGCTTACGAATAGAAACATCATAAGAGGCCGAGTCTCAGGGGTGAGTTAGCCAAGCATAACGAAACCCATGAATCGCGAGATAGGGTAAATGATGAGACAGTTCACGTTCTTATCTGGGGAGATCTGTTTAACGAGCAATCGGTAATTAACCAGTAAGGCTCTGGTTTATAAACACCTTGGTTCTTTAGAGTTCATCGCCTAAAGTAAGCGAACGAGATGAAAACCGGTAGTGCGAAACAAAGTAATTTGTATCGTGATTAAACAGAAGTCAGCAGACGGCATAGTAGCCAAATGCCGATGTTGTTAGAATCTAAAGTATAAACACCAATGTTTAATTTACCTATTGCCTTCTATATCCATTAGCTCACTTCTAACTATATTAAATGCTCTATCGGCCTGAATCCCTACTCTGACTTGATTGGATCGTATATTTGAAACACCAATTACAATTGGGCCTGACTTAAAAAATTCACTTATTGGTGTGCGTGGGTCTATTTCTTCTGAAAGAGAGAGATATATAAATTCGCCAGATTTTCGGGCTAATGAGAGCATAGTTAATATTCCTTTATTATTGAGTACATTCATTGTATTTAAATTAACACTACGTTGTTTCTAATTATCTTGTCAATATTTAGGTAAATTACGCTTTGTGATCTTCGATTCAACCACCTAAAAAATAGGTGTTTTCACCCGTCGGGTCACTCCCGCTATTTTCTGCGCGCTCCGCTAGCTAACCGCATCAAACTAAATGCTTTCTCGACGTCCCGTAAAGGGACTGTTACAGCAAATAGATTGATAAGCGCGGTTCTTTAACATCCATGTCATTTAAGCGTCATTGTCCATAATCACGCTTTTTAAGGTGTCACATTCGCGACAGCACAGATATCGTTGGGGGGGAACTAGGGTAGCAAGGAACCCTCTTTCGTCTAGGGTATCCCTAACCTTCCGTATTCCTCTTTGCTCCATGTGTGCAGGCCAGGCGATTACCCTCCCTAGACTCCATCAGAACCACATGCAAAAACCGCTCGTTTACTCGCTTCCTTTCAGTCTTTTTTCGCCCCCCCGGAATATGTTTTTAAATAATTACAAAGTGAGTAAGCAGTTATGGCTAAGTTAGATGTCTATGAGACGGTTACAAATCAAATTGTGAGTGAGTTAGAAGAAGGCGCACTACCTTGGGTAAAAGAATGGACTTGTGGTGGTGGTATGCCAGTGAATGCGGTTACAGGTCGTCAATATAGCGGAATTAATACGTTGATATTATGGATCATGGCAGAACAAAAAAGCTTTAGCTCAAATAAGTGGTGTACGTTTAATCAGGCAAAAACTAAAAAAAGTTCTGTTATAAAGGGTGAGAAATCTACCGCTGTTATTTTTTATAAGCAGCTAGAAAAAGAATCTACAAATGATAAGGGTGATATTGAAAATAACTCTATACCTATGTTGAAACGATTTAATGTTTTTAATGTAGATCAGATTGATGGTATAGAAGACGGTAAAATTAATGAAGATATAGAAGCATTACCAGAGATTGAATTATTCATTCAATCTTTAGATGTAAAAATGGTTATAGGCTCCCCTGCTTTCATACCTAAAATGGATTGGTTGCACATGCCTAAAATTGATTCTTTTTCTTCTGTAGATGGCTATTACGCTACTTTATTTCATGAGTTAATTCATTGGTCAGGTGCTAAGAAAAGACTTGATAGAGACTTGCAAGGTCGGTTTGGTGATGAGTCCTACGCGATGGAAGAATTGATTGCTGAAATTGGTGCTGCGTTTTTATGTGCGGAATTTGGATTTAAAAGTGAAGTACGTCATGCGGGATATATTGAAAGCTGGCTGAAGGTGCTTAAGAATGATAAAAAAGCTATTTTCGCAGCGGCTGCAAAGGCGAGCCAAGCAGTTGAGTATATTAAGTCAGTGGCCCTGTCTGATGATTAAGTATGCGGAGAATATCTTATTTAACTCCGCATTAATTACGGAATTAAATCTTGCTTATGCGGAGAATGTCATTCATAATAACCGCATAATATGCGGAGAATAAAGAATGTATTTGTGGGAAAAACCAGACTGGCCAGCATTTAGCTGGGATGATGCAAGCTTGGCAAAGTTGGTTGCACGGGTATCTCGAGAGCAAGGTCGTCTACTGGGGAAAATGGAAGCACTGGGCTTTGAGCTACGTGATGAGGCGAATTTGCGTACGCTTACTGAAGATGTCATCAAGTCCAGTGAAATAGAAGGTGAAAACCTGCACCGTGACCAAGTGCGCTCATCGATCGCACGTAGGCTTGGAATGGATGTAAAAGGTCTAACACCATCTGAGCGTCATGTGGACGGTGTCGTTGAAATGATGTTGGATGCAACAGGGAACTACTCACAAGCGTTAACTGAAGAGCGATTATTTGCTTGGCATGCTGCCCTATTTCCAACCGGTCGAAGTGGTATGAGTGCTATTAATGTTGGGTGCTGGCGAGATGATAGCAGTGGCCCCATGCAAGTGGTTTCAGGCCCTATCGGTCATGAAAAAGTACATTATGAAGCGCCACCTGCGATGCGTGTCGCTGATGAAATACAACACTTCCTTCACTGGTTTGAAAATACGAATGAGTTAGATCCACTGCTAAAGGCTGGGCTTGCACATTTATGGTTTATCACTATTCACCCATTCGACGATGGTAATGGCCGTATTGCGCGAGCCATTGCAGATATGGCCCTTGCTCGCTCTGAGAAGATAGGTCAGCGCTTTTACAGTATGTCTTCACAAGTTCGCATTGAGTATAAAGAGTACTACAACATGCTGGAGTGGACACAAAAAGGCGAACTTGATGTCAGCCGGTGGCAAGACTGGTTTTTAAATTGTTTACTTCGGGCCATCGAGGGTGCTCAAGGTACACTGGGTGTTGTTCTTAATAAGGCTCGTTTTTGGGAACGTTTTGCTAAAGAGCCTATCAATGAACGACAGATTAAAATGCTCAATATGTTACTGGATGGTTTTGAAGGTAAACTGACGACCTCTAAATGGGCGAAGATAACAAAGTGCTCTCAAGATACTGCGTATCGCGATATTCTTAACCTAATTAAACGTGATGCGTTACAGAAAGATTCTAGCGGTGGTCGCAGCACCAGTTATTCATTAAATATTAAATGAAATGATATATTAATATTTACATAATACTTTTCCACTAAAAATAATAGAGTTGTTGAATGGCTAGTCGCAGTTCCAGATTTACAACCACGAAAACTAAAACGAAAGAAATTCGTGCCCTGCCTATTTTAAACGGCGATGTATCCGTTTACGCGAATCCTGTGGATACCTATTTATCGGGTAAGTCTGAGGCGACTAAACGTATGGTGAAAAGCCATATGAATAAAGTCGCAATTTTATTTGATTATGAAAATTATGAGCATGCACCTTGGAGCTCTATTCGTTATGAACACCTTCAGATGCTTATCGGCGTTTTGCAGCAGCAAAAACATGCGCATACCACCATTAATGCCATTATCTCTGCAGTTCGAGGAACGGTGAAAGCTGCCATGGGAATGAAATTAATAACCGCGGATGATTATCAACGAGTGATGTTAGTGAAAATGGTTTCAGGCGTTCGATTACCGACTGGACGCATGATGAGCCAGGGTGAAATTAAGGCGCTGGTGGATGCGTGTTTAAACGATACGTTAAAAATAAAAAACAAAAGTGGGAATATTTCATCAAAGCAATCACCGGCGGCATATAGGGATCTCGCTATTTTTGGTTTAATGTACATCGGCGGATTGAGACGATCTGAAGTTGCGGATTTAAATTTTGAGGATATTAATCTCGAAGAAAAAGAAGCAAGGGTTATAGGTAAAGGAAACAAAGAACGGATGATGTTTTTAGATGATGGAACAGTGACCGCTATAAGGTATTGGCTTGCACTGCGGGGGGATCATGATGGGGCCCTCTTCTATCGTGTTTTGAAAAGTGGGAAGATTCAGGCAGGTCGATTGTCTGATCAGGCAATCTATAATGTAGTAAAAAAGCGCCAAAAAGAAGCCGGTATCACTGAAATTTCGCCACATGATTTTAGGAAGACATTTATCTCTACCATCCTAGAAGAAACAGGAGATCTAAGAATGGCACAGGCTTTAGCTGGTCACAGTGATCCAAAAACAACGGCAAATTATGATCGACGAGAGATTAAAGAAATGAGAAAGGCTGCGGGAAGTTTACATTTTCCTCTATCGAATAATGAAGTGGAATAGAAACCATCACTTTCAGGGGAGGGGCTTGCGGTAGCGGCGTGAGGCTTGTGGCATTTGGCCAAAAATGAAACACCGAGGAGAGCAAGTCCCTCTCAAACCAATTGTTAGGCTATGATCTCTTTAAATTGATCGGAATTTAAGTAAGACTTTATGAAACTGGCACACCGCCTAGCCGCATATTTCCTAATTTTCCCCCCAGTATCTTCTTCAAGGTCTTCTTTATTTGCTCCCCAATCCGAGATACCTCTTATTGTTACTATGTCACACTCATTATCATAATAATTAGACGCAACATGGACCCCCGCAGATTCCATATCCTGCCCAATTAACTTTCTATTAAATGAAGTGAGCTTCTTAATTACCGCCTCCGAAGCCTGGACCTCATCGGCAGATGCAAGCGTTTCACCTATCAGCACGTTTGGTATTTCTGAGAAATCTTGAACAGAGTTAATTTTCTTTTGGTTGTCAATCTTCCACATCTTATAGAGAGGAGATTTGTTATAAAAATCATCTAGTGACTGAACTAATGACAAGCTTGACTTGTAGATATCGGCATTGGAGTCTGTGATAATCCCTCCTTCACTACCATCTTTTACTTTTCTAATTCTGTCGTAGTGTAGTATTGAGTCAGGAATTAACACGTCTCCAAGATTCTGATCTCCTTTATCAAACCCAGCAGCAATCCCTGCAATGATGACATACTTAGGTTTAGCCTTTTCCAAAATCATAGAAGCAGCGGCAGTCGCATCAGTCTGCCCCATATATTTTGGCTGTATTATGGTTATATTTACATTATTAATTGTTGAGAAATATAGCTTGGCCGTACCCACTCTATGATATGAGTCATCACAATAAAATATGTTAACAAATTCATTTATTTCTTCTTTTAAAGGCACAAGTATCAAAACATCCGTTTTGCTAATTATTTCACCATAGTCTTCGATAATTCCTTCTTCTTCTCCCTTTTCTACTACTTTCTTAATTAAATGCCTAACTCCATCTAAATACACTCCAAAAAGTTCTTTATTAAGAATCCCTAGTCCTGCAATGCTTGCAGCTTCTGCAAGCATTGGTAAAGCTTTCCACCCTTCGAGATCTATTTTTTCTTTTACAGTAATATTCTGTGCTAGTTCATCTAACATCTTTAATGAATCGTCATATATTTCATCAATATCCAACTCTTCACTAATTCCTACCCCTGAAAGAGAATCGTATTTATCAAAAACGTTATCAGCTAACACTTCTAATTTTGCGTATTGCTTCTTTTGCATATCATATCCTTGTAAGGGGTTTACTATTACTAGTGGGCTAACGTTCGAGTTAAGTGATCGTAGAGAAGCGGATGTCACACTTGTACGATTTGCTAGCTTGGTTATCTAGGGTTACTCCAAAAATCATTCCATATTGGGTTGTCATTAAAATTGTAAATACGTTCTGTATAAATATAATTTTTAGAATAAATCTTACCGAACAGCTCCTTCTCTTCTTTGGAGCCAAATTTTTCAAAATACATTTTAATGGGAGCTGCCGCAGTATCATCCATTTGTACTTCATATTTAAGTTGTATATTGCTTATAGAACTTAGATTAACTTTATTAAGGGAAATTTTATAGTTAATTTGAAATGATGACTCGGGAGTGATACTTCCTTGAAATGATGTTATATCGCTTGCAACATACAGGTTAGATGATATTTCATTTCCATTATTATTTAGCAAAGATAGTTTTGGAGGAAATATAAAAATATCGTTTTCTGAATTTGATTTAATATAGACCTTTAATAATAACTCTTTAGAGTTGGCGGATAGCATATTTGTGTAATTAATTTTGATGTTTGGCTTGTATTTTTTCGCAATATCAAAGCCTTTTAATAATTGATTAGCAGCATATTCTTGCTGTTTGGCTACGTATTCATTAATTTGGTGCTTTTTCAACTCATAGTCTTTTAAGGTTATAACTAGAAACACTATCAAACCGCCAATGACAGCTGTGCCCCATTTAATTAACTCTGTGGTATCCAATTCTTTTTTAAGTTCGAAATTTTTCATATAACTTATTTCCCATATTAAAGGAGCTAATGCTTTAATAACTTGCTGCCTGGAGTGAAGGCATGCTTTTTAGGCCGTAGTCCTTGACTGTCAATGTTAATTTACTGGTTAGATTTTGCATGTGATTGTATTAACAACTCTTACTGTGCCACTTGAACAGATGGAGAGCTCTCTATGTACAAACTGGCCATTGATCCATTGAACAAGCCCATAATTTTTACCACAACTTATTGAGTGTGAAAGTGTTGTATATTTTTCTAAAATAAACCCTTTAGATATACATGCTTGTTCAGTATTTTCTTTCGCTGTAGCTTCCGATCTACCGTCTAACTCCCTAGGGAGACCTACAATAGAACCGCATTCATAACTATCATCACATATAACTTTTATTTTAATAGGTAAAGGCTTGGGTTCTGGAATAATGGGGCTGGGAATTGGTTTAGGTATAGGTATAGGGGATGGAGTTGGCTCTGGTTTAGAGATAACCGCCGCCAATATTGCACCAATAGCCCCAATTATGGCAACAATAATTAAAGTTTTGTGGTTTGTACTATCCAACATAATTGTTTACTCCTTGTAATTCTAACAATGTATTAGTCAAAATACCGGTGTTCTGTAATAGGTGGAATTCTGAGATAACATTTTTATTTTTTATTTTTTATTTGCAGAGCCTATAGAATCGGATATATCTGAAAAGTATGATTGCTCGCTATTAAATGAAATTCATTCTTATCTATTTTTACAAATCCAATATTATTTGCACTGGCGATATATCCCATATTACCAATAGAAGGTTTAATATAATTTGTTTCTTTAGTTAATAGTTTTTCAAACTTTCTTAATAAACTAAATACAAAGTGATGTGTAGATTTGTTCTTCAATGGACTGCTAGTTAACTGCCATATATCTACACCCGTAGGGACTTTATTTGAGGCTAGATTAATTTGACGTGCAAAAGAGTAATGTACATCACCCGATAATATCAAACACCACTTTGGTATCATTGTTTCTGAAATCTTAGCCTGAAATGTTTCTAAACCTTTAGCATTAGCGCTCCATGACTCAATATCGAGTGATGCATTGCTTAAGCCGATCTTTTTGAGAAAGGATTGGCCTGCTTCTATGGGTATAAAACCGTAAACAGGTGTGGGTGACACAAGAATAAGGGAAGTATCTTGAGCGTCAAGGCCTAAAGATTTTGTTATTTTGTCCCACTCATTTGTAAACCACTCAAAACTTTTTTTATCGAGTAGTTGCGCAGGTTCTGATGCCGAATCAAAATGACGTCGTGTCCTTGTATCGAGTACAATAACAGGTTTGTCATAGGGCACACTGTAATGCCAATTCGTTTCAGCCAATGCATCTTGAAATGATTTTTGATCTTGATCGTTATAAGAGTCACTGTTTAGATGATTAGTGATGGTAGCAATGAAATTCTCATCGAATTGATCAGGCGCATTCCCCCACCCTTGAAAAACCCAATAAGCCGCTAATGCATTTGAGACAATAGTAGATCCAAAATGGCTGTTGTTTACATTGTTCTGCCATTTTTGATCAATATTCCAATCATCAGTAACATCATGATCATCAAATATCATATAGGTTGGTATGTTAGCTAATAACCGACGTACTTTATGAAGTGTTGTATTGAAGTATTTGACTTCATTTAACTCGCGAATATATTTAATTTCAACATTAAATATATTTTCATCATCATCTATTTCAGTGTCTTCATCATGCAAGACAGCGTCTTTAACTTTATTCCAATTTGCGAGCTTGCTTTTGTCCATAGGCGAGAAGATATTCAAATACATCGAAGCATACTCACCAAAAGTCATTAAGTGATTATGTCCCTTACCCGTGGTAAAACCGACATTGCCCGTATCAGTGATAAAGTCTTTGCGCCCGCGTATTAAAAAGGTGGATGGTTTTATTGTTTTACTACTATCTATCGCACTATAAATTACTTCTTCTTTTCCGATGTGCTCTTTGGCTGCTCTCTGAATATTGTCAAGCATAGGCATTGCGACATCATCCGCATAAATTTGATCACCCGCTAGGAAGAGTGCTGAGGGACGTTTTTTACAATTTTTAGGTGATTTAGCGATGACCTCATCACCGGCGGCTAATCGGTCAGGGTTACCATCATTAACGAATTCATATGCATGGGGTTTACGGCATGATGCAAAAAGAAAATTATTAAACTCAGATGCTATATAGAAGCTAGGTAGAGGAAGTCCTGGATAATTTATGGCGCTCTTTGACTTACCTATCAATCCCAGCGCTGTTAGATCTTGGTTATTTATCCATAGGTTATATAATAATAATTCATCTAATGGAAAACCGTCATTATTATCGGGAACGACCTTAATCAAATGTACATATAAGTTCTCGCCAACTTTAATACGATCTGTCTTACTAACCTCTGATGCACTGTTTGCTATTGGAATATCTAGATTGGCTTTATGGTATATATTAATGCGGATGTCAGCTGCATCGGATGTCGCTAGCCAGATGTGTGCACTGGATTTATCGGTACGTCTGAGGATGGGGCCAGATAATAACATTAGATATTCCTTATTAAATATTACTCATGAGAATTAACACACTACTTTAGTTTTATTTATCTATTTCCTTGTATGCAAATTTATATTATCAAATATTTAATGTCTTATCATTTATATAAATACAAGCCTATCGTGCCTTCCGCATTAATTAATACAGGTTCATCATAATTTATGATCAATTGTTCGCGTGGTAGCCGATTAACATCCACGTCATCGGCATTAAAAGGCACTTTAGTATATAAGGGAGGCGTCATAGAATTTGCTGGATATAAAATAGGTAAAGAGGATGGTATTTGTTTTTTAGGATGGGGAGAAGAGTAGACAATGTTAGTGCGAACATGGGGTGAATGTGAACGCACTCTTGCGACAAAAGCATCGTCTGCTAACTGTTCAAGTATCGTTAGCGCAGCGGTGCTGTCACTGGCACGCATGGCGGCATCCATGGCTTGCTCTTTAGTTAGACGCTCCACTGAACGCGAACCCTTTGACCAGCTAAAGCCTAAGCGTCGTGGCTGCCATTGAAGTATGGGAATCTGCCGGTAAGCTTGTTTTAAATGCAATGTCCCAAGACCTGCTCTGCGTAATGTTTCAGCTTGTCCTGGATTACGCATTACTTCATCAAACAATTCCATGCTTAAACTGAGTCGCTCATCCTTCCGCTTTACCGCTTGCATGGCTTTCTGGAAACGTTGTTTACACGCATTGACATCGTGCGCTAAAACGATGGTCTCTGGCGTCGTCGCAAGAAAGCCTGGTCGAGTCAGCGTGGCACGCTTATCTTGATAAGGTTGATAAAAGAGCTGTTGGTAAATCCACATGATGGCATCTCTACCCTGTCTGGGATCATCATCTGGAGTCGCAACCCAATATGGGAAGTCTGGAGATTGCGAAGCCAACGACGCTACAAGCTGATTTAAGCTGGTTTTTAAACATTGGAAGCTATCACGCACTTCCATTGAGGGGAAATTTTTCAATGTAGTCATTACGCGTATAATTATACACTCATAACTCTACTAAGGAAAACTAAAACCGAACTTAAAGTAATAAGACTTTTGGAAAACTAAGTGTGAACATAAAAAAGTGCATAGCTAACTGTAGTTTTATTGCTATGAGTGTATAAGTATACATCTTATGAAATAGCTGTGATATGCCCTCGGGCATATCCGGACATCGATAAAAAATGTCCGCTTATAAATCCGATCCATACACGTAAATGTTTTAAAACACACTTAAACATTCCATGGCCTTGCTGTAATTTTAAGATTGCTGTAATTTATAAAAATAGGAATTATTATCGAAGCCCAAACAACAAGGATTTTGACATGGCATTCATAACAAGAACGTTCGTTATAAACAGCTTTCTTTTAGGTTGCCTCGCATTTTCTTCATACACTTATTCTCACTCTGGTGGACAAGATGAAAATGGTGGTCATGTAAACCGTACAACCGGTGAATATCACTGCCACAAATCTGATTGCATAACACCCCACACTACGCCTGCTTCCAAACAGTATTTGAATATTGTTTCTTTTAATATTCAATTTCTAGGTCACTATAAACACCGTGATGTAAACGCATTAGCCGCGATGCTCTCCCCGTATGATGTCGTCGCTATACAAGAACTGGTAGCCCCCCCTTTTTCTGGCATATTTCCAGATAACTCACCCTATCGACCTGATTTAGAATCAAGACTGTTTTTCGAAGCCATGCAAGCGCATGGATTTGACTATGTACTCTCCAAAGAAGACACCGGATCAGGTGAAAAAAATCATATTAATAATACAGCTACCGAATGGTGGGTGACTTTCTATAAACCCGATACCGTTGAATCTGCCAGTGACTTACCCAATGAATTTTTAGCCTCCGACCGTTCGAACCATCCAGATTATGAACGTGTACCCTACGCGATGAGTTTTAGAACCCTCCAAGGGGGAAATGATTTTGTACTTATTCCCGTACATTTAAAACCAGGCGATAGCGCTCCCGATAAAAAGCGTCGTAAAACAGAACTTCATGCCATCTCTAAATGGATAACCAAAAAGAATTCGAAAGAGAAAGATTTTTTTATTTTGGGTGATATGAATTTTAAAAACTGTGAAGAAATATCCGACATCTTGCCTTCTAAATTAACCGCTCTCAATATTGGACCTGAATGCCTGCCGACAAATACCAACATAAATGGCCCAAGACCCTATGATAACGTTTTATATATCCCATCTGCCCAGAGTGAATTATATAAGGATGGTCAATTTCGAGTGATTAATCTAATCGATGCAATGGAAGTATCTTGGTATGAAGATTTCACTCAAACATACCCAGGAAGACAGCCTTACAATCACAATGCTTTTAGAAGCCGATATTCCGATCATCACCCTATTCATTTTAAAATTAAAATAGCAAAAGATGATGATTAAAATCGTAGGTTTTATATTTTACAAACAATAATTAATATCAACTAATTTGGGGAAATTATGCGTATTCTAACGTCACTTATCTTATTCATGACACTATCAACAGGCTATGCAAGTAATGATGCATCCAGAGTAGCAGGCGTATCTGAATTTCTCATTGACCGAGCAAATCAAAGTTTTTTATACATTTTCGAAGCCAAAGCAAAACAGAATAAATTATTCAGCTGCTATTTTCCAAAAACTTACTCAATGATAAAACAAGGTGACCTAAATCTTCTACTGACATCAAAAGAAATGTGGCATGAAACATTAGAAGAAGATATAGAGATGCTTTTGATTCGTGCGACAGCGAAACAAATAATTGATTCAGTAGACATAAATAAGGTGATGATCAGCAGTATCGGCGAATACGTCGAGATGATGCAATATTTAATGATTGAGCATCAAGGAAAGTCCTACCCCGCTGATTTTATTGAGCTTTCATACTCTAAAGAATTACGCGCTAAAATAAATCTGTTTTATAACGATTTCATTACGTTTAATGCTAATTTAACAGCCATTGATAAAAAACTAGCCTCACTCGCGGGAACATTAAATACACAAGAGTCGAATGTAGAAGACAATATATTTTGTGAACCAGATAAATCTATAGATGGAAAATCACTGTCTGATGAATTCGAGTTATTAATCTCTGAATTAAAAACAGCTCAAGACAATTTATCTATCGCCATTAAAAACTTTGATAAAAACAAAAGCCTACTCAGTTTAAATAAATCTAAAATAAAGAAAACGTGTACGGCTGATTCACAAAATAGAATTTGTAAGGTGAAGAATTCAATTACTGAGTATATTCCTATTTTAAAGGAACAACTCGATAATAAAATTGGAAAAGCACTCATACTGGCTGTCGTATTACCAAAATACGTAGATAAAATAGAGAGTAAAGACACTACAACAGGAAAAGTCGTTGAAGCATTTAGTGTCATCAGTGATGATAAGTTATCGGAGAAGCCTAAACTGCAAAAACTTAGGCGCACGATGTTATTTTTTGCACAATTAGCCGATATTACAGATCCATCTGAAGTTAAACAAATACTGTCCAGTTATTTGTTACCTGCTTCTAGCTTTTTAGTGAAACGTGAAAACTATCAAAGCCACTTCATGGTCACTGCTTATCTTGGCTACTCTTCTACCATTAACCCTAACGATGAAGTTGAACTTTCTGGAAACACCAATGGACTATATGCACCCATCGGCCTGGAATACAGCCAAGGTTATGGGGACTGGAATTACAATATCATGCTCGCACCTGTTGATTTTGGATATCCAATTACCTTAAAGGCCAATGGTGTAGAAGAAGATATTGAGCTAGATGAGTTAATAGCACCTTCGGTGAGTATTAGTTTTGGTTACGGGAACTACCCCATTAACTATGGCATAAGCTATCAAAAAGGTCGAAAAGACTCCGTGTCGTTAAACACTGAAGATCGAACAATGCTGTTTATTTCATTCGATATGCCACTGTTTGCATTTTATTAAAACTGTAACTGATTTCAATGAATACGCCGCCTTAAATTTAGACGTATAAAACATTATCTAAGGAAATAAAAATAATGACCAATAAATTAGCTAATTCTGAGAACGACATAGCGAAAATAGATGCCTTGTTAAAACATAAAATACCCAGTTACCGCCAGGCATACAGTGATCGAAGCGCATGGATATCAGCCTGCCTATCGGAACTCGCTTATATTAGATTCAACCCACTGATTAATGATAAAAATAAAGCTCTATTATTAGAACGTGTAACGGACGCAATTAATAACAATAAAAAGAAAGATGAACGTAAGAAAAAATCAATTTTTACATCTATTATCGAGTCTTTTTCATATGATCACGAGAAAGAAAAAAAGGATCTAGAAGAGACACTTGAAACATTATCGATGGAGCTTGTTAAAACCTTCGATGAAAATGGAACACAAGCAATTTTAGCTTTAAACCGTAAAACAAATATGCTGGTATTAGCCTTTCGCGGGACTGAATCAAATAGTATTAAAGATATTAAAGCCGATGCCGATGCGAGAATCACAACCTGTGATAGTGGCGGAAAGATTCATTCCGGTTTTTTAAACGCATATAACCAGGTTGCTCTCTTAATTGAAACTGAGTTAAAAAAAGACGAATATTCTAAACTACCCCTATTTATAACCGGTCATAGCCTAGGCGGTGCACTTGCAACGGTTGCCGCTAAAAAATTAAAACATGCCGCTGGCATCTCTGCCTGTTATACCTTTGGCTCACCTAGAGTAGGCGATGAAGAATGGATAGAAGATATTAAAACCCCTATTTATCGATTAGTGAATGCCGCAGATTGCGTCACAATGTTGCCGCCTGGTGATATCACCATCACTATTGCAGGCTGGTGTTTAAAATCTATTCCCAGCATTGGCAAACCCATTAGAAAATGGCTGCTCAGTAAATTAGGGGGCTACTTACACTGTGGGAACATGCGGTATTTAACTAATTGTCAAAGCGGTCAATTTGATGAGGCTAAAGTTTTATATTCCGTTAGTATATTTTATCGAATTAAAGGTCTATTGATAAAAGGTCTACCATGGAAGCATTTTCTAGCCGATCATTCGATTAGTATTTATCGTAAAAAATTAGCCTTTGTTGCTGAACGACGAAATACTACTAAATAACCTTATTTTATACATAATGAGTGATTCGGAGGGCGACAAAATCTAAGTATTTGTCGCCCTTAATATTGTTTGGTTATATTGCAATTTCCGCTACACTTTAGAGTTCTGTCAATAACTGTACGCCTTTAATATTATAATTTAAGCGCATCAATATATGTTTACAATATGAAATTTTAGTCGAAAGATTTTATTTTTTCATTGCGAGCTCGTGTAAGAAAATAAGCGGTATTTGTATCAGCGGTTAATATATCAGTTGTAAGAATTGATCTCGCAGTATCACTTAATTCTTGTATATAAGATTTTTCTTTAGCCTCATCACCATGCAACCGCCAAATGAATGAGCTATGCCGGAATAGACTGAGCAGGTTTCTGGTATCAGATTGACTATTAAAATAGTCCCATAATGCTTCATGCGATTTCGTGAACAGTGAACTGAAGCGTTCGCCATAAAAATACTGATATGCATTTATTAAGTTCTTAAGATCAGTATTTGACAAAGTACCTGACTCTTTGATTGAAAGCTCACCAAGCTTAACTACTGCTCTAGCAGCATTGTAAGTATCGCCATCTTTGAGCGCCGTCGAATGTACTAATCTCAGACTTGAATAATCGTCATCATTGTCAGCACGCTTTAAAACCAAATTATTTGCAACCATATCGTGCCCAAGCTTACGCGCTTTATTTTCAAGCGCCAGGAGTTTGCCGCCACTATCAACATCATGATTCATCTCAATAATAATTGATTGTGCGTGTAATGCATGCGAAGACTTAGGTACTAGATCAATCACCTTATTAGCGAATACAATTGCTTCAGAGTCGCCACTAGATTGTAGACATAGTGCATAGATAAGTAATAAGTGACCCTCATCAGATTTAGATTGTTTTATCGCCAATAACTCATCTAATAACAATTTAGCCTCATCGTAATCGCCAGTCATCCTAAGGGATCTAGCGAATAAAGCTTTTATGGCATTACAGTGAGACTCATAACCAACTTCTGGCGTAATTGATAGGATATCCCTACATACCGTTGCACAATTTCTATAGTGTTTTGCGCTAAAAAGCGCATTGCAATATATCTGACAAAGATTAAGTATAGCAATTGCATTACCACCAGCCTCCCATGCTGAGCTATTTTTTAATAAACGCATAACAATAGTATGCGGATTATCCATCAAACCTCCATCATCTGATGTCAATTCACCACCAAGCTTTTGTAACGCAGCTTTACCTGTACGCCACTTTTCTCCAAAATATAAAGACGTCGCTTTCAACACTAGAGAATCAATTTCACGATTAGACATTTGAGAAAGCACATAATCTCTGACAGGGCTTGGTGCATAGAGGATTTTTATCCGTTCTTCATTACTACCATGAAGTCCGATTAATAACGTAGAAGTTCGAACCTGTATTAAATCATTATCCAATAATTCTTCCGCATTTTTTGGAAAAATAGGGTTTTTATGATCAATATGCTTTAAACGTGCTAAGGATTCACCATTAGGCAGTATCGCCAATACCTTCAGAAGTAGATATGATCGTTTTGATATCGCATCATTTGATTCAGATAATTCAGCGACAGTCTTAACCAAAGACATTGGAATAAATTCATTTTTTGACACTATACTGCTAGATTCGATTAAATTTGCTGGCTCCAACTCCGATAAACTAACCACTCTCAATGTCTTCAATGTACTATCTATCTTTCCTGGTACCCCGTCAGTTCTGCGATAGATTTTACTTACAGCTTGAGCAGTTTTTAAAGCTGAATCTGCTTCAGGATGAGCTATTAAATATGTACGAGTATCAACTTCATCCAATGCCTCTAACTTAACAAAGTCAATTTTATGATCACGCGGTTCCGTTCTCGCCAACAAAAGAACAACGATTTCTGGGCAAAAATCACGAATCATAATTGCCAAGTTTTCCACATCGCGTTCGATAGCTGAGCCAACATTATCACCAGGACTTATAGGCACTTCATCAAGCAATAAAAATGCTGGCCCTGCTATTGCCAGTGCTTTACAGAACTCAGCGAATGAGCAGCCCATTAACGTCTCAAAATGTAAAAGAAAGTCTTCTCGTGTACTATAATTTTCCAGACTAATACGATATACAGGCTGCATATCTCGTTCCATACGACTTATTACAGTCCAAAGAAAACCATCACGGCCCAACCTCCAATCTGCACAAACCCAAGCTATCTTTTCCTGACGAATGATTTCAATACAAGCTTGCCGCTCTAAAGGTCGAATTGAAAGATGTTGTACCTGTTCCGCTAATTGATGGAGAGAACTATTAAGTGCATTATTCCATTGCGGTGCGTTTTCCTCGACAGCAGCCGACAGATCAAATGGACGGGGGTCAGCGATTACAACAGAGCTCGATGAAGTTCCACTTTTTATAAGTTGCTCAAGTAGATACTCATGCCCAGGTTTAAGTTCAAAGTTTTCATGATCCGGTACTATTCTACGATTTCTACTTGATCTATTTACGCTCCCTTTTCTAGGCCACAACTTCCAATACACTTCATTTTCTTCAAATAAAATTTGACCAACTGAGTAACCATGTACACGCTTTGTCTTATTATCACTGAGATGTTCCATTCCAAATAACGATGAACTCTGAAAAGACTTTCGACCAGCATCTCCAGCTTGATATTGGGTTGATAGCTCTGCTTCATGCATGTGGCCATAAAGATGCGCTGTGAATCGTCCCGATGGATAAATTTCCGTCTTAAATTCTTTCTGTGCTTCATCCGATAACCAAGAAACTGGATGATGAGTAATCAAAAAATTAATATCATGTTTGTTACACCAGCTTGTCGAATCATTCTCAGTAATTGCATTTAATTGGCGATAATCTAGCCTAAGATTCCCATTAAAATCACCTCCACTCAATTGTAAGAATGAAGTATTAAGACCTAACAAACCCACTGTTATTCCGTTTAGTTCAAGTGATGAAGACGCATCACCAGGTAAAAGACCTTTCAACTGCGGTGCGAGCTTAATCCCCTGCCTTTCAATCTCATTCTGCCAATCCATGTAATTGGAAAAAGCCCCCTCTACAAGATTAATATACTGATTATTTTTCACTTGCCAAAACTCAGACATTACTTCTGGATCATTTTTCCAGCGAGTGAGCATTTTCATACATGCACTGTTTTCAGGGGGGCGCACAAGGTCATGATTACCTGGAACCGAGAAAAACACTGGATGCTGATTAAGCTTATCCAACTCTTCAAAAATTTCACACAGCTCATTTGTAAGAGTTACATACTCATCTTTACTACCACTTTGAGTAAGGTCACCTGAGAACAGCAGAAGATCTATTGGACCTGCTTCATCTGCAAGCCTTCGAAGGTCTTCTTTAAAAATAGACTTGAAATTAGGCCACAATCCCTGCGTTTTATCCCCGATATGCAAATCACTTAAATGTAACCAAGAAATTTTTTTTATTGTCATTTTTATCCGAAAGGACTAATCCTAACTCCTCTTATAAAATTATATCCCAGTATTTAAAGCATGCGGTTTTTGGACTGGGTTGATTCAATTGTATGGGCTATTACGGCTGTTTTCTTCTTATATTATTAACTTCATTCATCAGCGTTCCTAAACCTCTAGGCCCAAAAGTTTTTAATTTTTTAATTTCGCTATCAGTAAATTTTGATAACTTTAACAATGGATCATTAGCATGTTCTGGCCACCTTACAAATTTATAAATAGAAACTAACGAAAGCTCTGCAAGTGGCTCTTGGTCACCTGCACCATGAACAAGAAATTTTTCTGCACTAGCTGAAAAATAACTTTCAGGAAAAGAATCTTGATTTGATATAATTAGATCATAAAACAAACCACGCCAATACTGTTCAATTTCGATATATGATTCTTTATGACTTTGATCTGTTATTTTTCTTGATAGATCGATAGATGTTTGTAATAGTCTAGCTGTATTTAGCCACACCATTCTGTTATTTGGTGGACGACCTAATGCATCTATTTTTTTAGAAAAAGTAATATATGCTTTTTCTAAAAACTCTTCACATTTTTCTAAATAAGCTTCAGACCTTCTCCATTGAATGTTTGAATAATGCACCCAAACAGCTACACAAACACCAACACTAATCGCTACTATTGAGCCTGTACGGAAAATAATCATGGGACTATATTCTTCTAGCCTAGTTATTGTGATTACTATAATAGCCCACCAAGTTACAACAAATAGCCCGAATATTATTCCAGTAATAGAGTCTTTATTTTTGATTATCAGTATCCCTATTTTTTCCTAACGAGTCTGCAGAAAAACCCATAATTTCTCATGAGGTTCGTTTTTTTCAGGATTTTAAAATTTTTAGGGTTTATCGTTAAGTTGTTCATTATCACCAACATTTTATTATATTATTAAGGTATAGTCGTTTTTTTACAACTATATTAGTATCAGCCAGTAAAGGTATTTTATCGGTCGCTCTATCAGCGCCTTATGCCGCGATCTTTCCATAATTCTTTATCTTCTCTATGTTGTGTACTAAACAATATAACTTGAATTGGCATTGCACTTTTTCTTTTCCTCGTAAGCTGAATTTGGTCAATCCTTTGTTTGATAAGTTTCCAAATACAGGTTCGATCACAGATATTCTGTGGCCATAAATTAACTTACCTGCATCACTATCAATGCGTTCTTTCATCCAATCTGTATAGGTCGGTTTTCGTTTCTCTTCATTTACAAATGAGACTTGTCTGCCGAGTGCATTATGTTTATAAATTGAATCTGGGTTGCGCATGCATCGACTTACGATTGGGCACTTTCGACAGTGGCTGACACGACAATGAAATAGTACGGTTTCTATACCGCGTTGGTTTTCTCCTTTCTTTTTAAGTGTCATTGCATGACCTTCTGGGCAGGTGCAGGTATTGTCAGTTGGGTCGTATCTAAATTCACTGGATGGGATAACGCTTTTTGCTTTACTGCTTTTTCGATGGTCACTGCGTTTTCCGTGATTTTCTTTTTGTGTATTATATTTTTTATCACGCTTTCGAAATTGATTGCCGGGTACGTAACCATTAATATTATTTTCTTTTAAATATTGCATGTTGGGCTCATCCGCAAAGCCAGTGTCAGCAGTAACAATAATTCCACTTTTATAAATATCTTCATTTAGAGCCAGGCGTCTATAGCGGTCTTCAATGGTTTTAAGCACGGGCTGTAGTGTTGTTTGTTCTGCACTATGTCCAAATATTTGTGCATCAGTAATAATTTGGTGTTTTTTATCGGCTGTAGTAACAGCATTGAATCCTTGTTTAGTGCCATTAAAACTACCCAGCTTAGCACTTTCGTTATCCGTTATATTGCTCTTTACTTCTACCTTTCGTTTGCCTTCGCCAATGCGGGGTTCAGCTGTCTCGAGAAATTTATTAATTTTCTTGTAGGCTTTAGATAATGTTTCAGCGGCTTGTTGTGAGTGAAGTTTTTGTTTCTCTTCTAGTTTTGTATTGTTCGTTAAACGGTTATCTTCTTTAATATGGTGGTCTATTTGTTTTTTTATTTTATCCCGCTTATGACCTAACTCTTTTAATGTGCCTGACCATTCTTTGCTGGCATTGGATGACATTTTACAGCCATCTATTGCAATCAGTTCATGGCCGAGTAAACCTTGCTTTTCACAGGTTAGTATTATTTTTTCAAATACAGAAGCGACTGCATTGGGGTGTCCGCTGATAAAATTAGCTATCGTTGTGTTATGTGGAACAGTGTCACACGATAAGGCTTTAAATATAATATTCGTCTTACAATGCCATTCAATTTGACGGCTTGTGGTTATACCTTTTGAATAAGCAAATAGAATTATTTTTAATAAGATTGCAGGGTCATAAGCGGGGCGACCATTTTCTTCATTTTTATAAGCTGAGAAATAAACCGAGACATAAACTTCATTGTCTATTAAGTGATGTATAGCATGTTCAAAAGTACCAGGGATTAGTTGGTCGAGAAAATTAATGACAATCATTGCGCTCTGATTGTCATCATAATGAATAAAGTTTGGCATTTTTATGACTCTATTGTTGATGAGTCATTATAACATTTAAGTGATGGAAAAGTGGTTCGATGGGGTTTTTCTGCAGTCTCAACGCTCTAATAACCGGCCAAAACCCAATAGGCTAGTTGTTTAATATAAGTTTTGTAGCTTACTACAAACAGAGTCATTCAAACTACGGGGTTTTGGTCTGCGTTAATTTACTTGTATGGTTCAATTCCCTGAAGAAAACCACTAATTAAATATTAAGTTCCGGATGGCTTTCTAATAGCTGTCTATGCAACTCAATGTTTTCCTGTATAAGTTTATTATGTTTTTTCATTAGCTCTACAAACTCTGGATTATCCGTATGTGCACTTGCAACCATAGACATATTTTTCGTTCTGTCTGCGTTCATTGAGAGTTGTTCGTTTATGTGTTTTGTTTGTGTGAAATACTCTTCTACATCCATTGTTGTTCTCCATTTTTGTTGCATCTAAAGTGATATATACGGAAAACATGCAAATGAATGATATGCAGCATTCTATATATCACCATATTGCAGGTGTTTTAAATTGAGACTGAGACTACCACAAAGAAAGTGGACATATACGGACAAACGGTATATCAATAGAAATGCTTTAGTTTAACCGTCTACACTGGGTCTACACATATTTTTTAGCGGGCACAAAAAAACCGCAATAAGTGCGGCTTAGATGTGAAAACCTTGTTGAAATTCAACAAGTTATAGATGGTGCCCAGGGCCGGAATCGAACCGGTACGCCCGTTAAGGCGAGGGATTTTAAGTTATTGGCACTGATATACACATAATCAGCCCGACCCATGACCGGCCCAGAAATATTTATAGCGCACAAACAAAAACAGGCGCTTATGTAAGTGGCTGTTTTTGCTAAAGAATATGGTGGCAACACCTAGATTCAACACCATGCATTTTTACTATGTAAGTAACTGATTGATATAGTTAATGTTTTTTAAATTTTATCACATTATGGAAAGATGTGTATCAAGCATGTGTATCAGGTAATGAAGCACATAATACTTAGCTCTAAACAAAACAAGCATTAAGTAACTATGATATTTGGCTATCAATATATGTAAGTATCTTCCGAGCTAATCTCAATGAATTAGACACATCCCGACCACTCACTGTTTTATGGCTTTTATAATCTGCCTTTACACGAAGAGCTTTTAAGATTGATAAATCATTGGCTGCTTCCCTATTTGCGATCTTAATACGCTTACCAACTTCCTGATGTATGCTTGAAGCTTCGGAATTTTGTAAACTGAAATAATCACGAACTTCTAATAGTGCGCCATAATATGCACGGCTAGCTATAGCTCTGCTTGCGGCTTGAGAAAGATGAAGGTTACCTGCTTTTCCAAGAGACTTTAAATCTATACTGAGATGTTCTGCATAATTAATGTATTCTCTTCCTTGGAATGACATATTTTATCAGCCGATTGAAATAGTGATGTTTTGGATTACATCTTCCGGAACGTTATTTAGCCACTCTTCAAACATTCTTTTTTCAATGCTGTTTATTTGATCGTCATCGTACTCATCCATATGAATAAGCACATACAGATTTTCCCAACCTTCTTCTGCCATTCCCTCATACTCTAATGATAAGTCACTAGAGCCAGTATAATCTTGGAATTTACCTAAGCTAGTTTCAAGAAAGTATTTAAGCTTTGGAAACTTAAGTAGATAACTACGAATTTCGTCATAATTGACAATGGCATAACCATACGGAACTATAATGCTTGGTGCTGACTGATTGTCAAATTCAAATACTGAAGCATATGGATTTGTATGAGATGGCGGTTCAGGCACATCAGTTAACATCACAACTATTGTTGCAACACCAACAATACGAGCAGCTTGAGCGACTTTCTTGTAAGCTACTTTTAATGAACCAGGCGAAACATCATCACTATTTATTACAGGCGTAGAGAAACCGTCATAATCAATGTTATTACCAACTACAGATGACGTATAACTTTTAATATCAGTTGCATTACTCATGTTAAACCTATATTTTCCTTAATATTTGGCACTACTAATTCTTTCATCAATTCTTTATTATTCGAGTGAAGCTCACCAAATACCTTTTGTAAAAGCTCATTTTTACTTTCAACTGGTATTACTGAACTCATTGTATACTGTTGCATATGCTCTATTAATACAATTAGCTTCACAGACTGCGTTTCATCTGTACGAGTAGAAATATTTAATACTTGCAGCACTCTCTCGTACTCAGTGTCTTCAACAAACCACCCTGAATTCACATGCCATAATAAGCCTATATTCCATGCATTTCCTGTTAGATACTTAGAATGATTAAACAATTGCGTATAATCTATATCATCAATAGTGTCTTTTACAACAAAAGCGTCATTCACTTGAAAATTGACCCCGACAATCATTAGATTATCTGATGAAATACAACCAAATACTTTATCTAACAAACTACAGACATAACTGGCTACAGAACTCCAGTCAGTATAGTTCAGACAATTTATCTGAATACTATCCTCTGAAACCCTTAAGACCCAATCCGAACGCTCACCATTCAGCATATGCTCCTGCTGGGTGACTCCTGATCTGCATTCAATACCAATAACACGATTATTCAATGATGTCGTGCCACCATCAGCGCCCATCATCACACCTTGAAGCTTAACTTCACTAAAGTGAGGAAACTCATCGCTTAATATATTTTCAAGCTGCTTTAACTCTGCTAACTGAGTTTCGCCAATTTTTTGCGACAACTTGACAACAAAAACGGCCTGATCAATCGCATTAGGAGTACGTATAGGTAAAAAAGTAGCCATTATTTATGATTCAATCGATTCCTTATAGGTGTCGGCATGTTATGCCATTTATTTAGCTCTTTCAATCAATTGTTATAGTACAAAACTCTTAAATAAATACATAATTAATACACTTTGAAAAGCATGCATCAATCGCCACACACTTCTACGTTCAGATATCGATATATAGATGCCTTACTCAAACCGTACTTATTCATCAATTCTGAAATTTTCAAACCAGATTCACGCTCAGATCTCATCGCACTTATCTGGTAGTCAGTTAACTTAGCTTTACGACCAAACTTCACACCCTTATCCAGTGCTTTGGCTATACCTTCCATTTGGCGCTCTTTACGTATTTCAGTTTCAAACTCTGCAATGGATGCCAGCATATTAAACATGAGCTTGCCCGTTGGCGTACTGGTGTCGATATTCTGATCTATTACTACCAGCTCCACATTATTGGCCTTAAGCTCTTCTGCGATTTGAGTTAAGTGAAATGTAGATCTGGCTAAACGATCAAGCTTAGTGATAACCAGTACATCGCCATCACGAACATATTGACGACATTGTGTTAATTGATTGCGGTCTGCTGTAGTACCAGAGCGCTTCTCTTGGAATATTTTGGTACAACCATAGTTATTAAGCTTATCTAGCTGAACATCCAGTGACTGACCTACAGATGACACACGTGCATATCCAACAATTGCCATATTTTAGTCTCATAAAGTCTAAGTCTTTATGATAATATCATTATGATACATGTTTTGATACACAGGCCGTCAGAGTTTCAAAATGTATACTTTTTGGTACTAGTTAGAATTGATGTGATTGTTGAATATGCGATCTGCTTTGATGATCGACACATAGAAACACAACGGCGACCTACTTTCGGTACGTGTATTCACTCATCCACATAAAAAACCCCGCCGAAGCAGGGTTCATATACCAGCATTGATGCTCTCACAGTCCTTAGTCGGAGTTACTTCCCTAGACATATACTGTGTATGGTACAACGTTGATCATACTTAAATCATGAAAACAGGCAATACCACCAAAATCTGAATCTCATGTAAGTATTTTCCTACACGCTTTATCAATGAATGATTAATTATAGATTCCAAGCGTAGCTATCTGCTTATGTTGTTCTTTTGCACTATTATCCATTTTGCTACATTGCTGCTTTGCTTTTACTGGATATTTCTTTTTAATTTTAGCCATAACAAACTCCATTCCATAGCACCTTCCTCTTGCCACGTTTATATCGATTTTTTGCTTTCCATGAACGACCTCCAAAGAACTTGTCGTTAGCCTTTATATACTTGTTTATATGAGGAGTTAAAAATAACTAGCATACCATTACGAGTAGCATTGTAACGACCTACCAACTTCCTGCGCTGAATCATTTATACTAGCATGTGACTGACCCACTACCCCGATACTTAGACTGACGATCCCTAATATTATAGCCTCTATTTCTTCGTTGTTAGTTTCCAATTAATTACCTATGACATTACTCTGATTTTAAATTATGCATATTTCGAATGAAATTTAGGATAGAAATAAGGACGGATATATTTATGCCGCTTTAGGTAGTTCACCGTTTACCATGAATTGCTCCAATTCAAATTTATAAATATCACCATTATCTTTTATGATCACAGAGTCACCCTTTGTTTCACACATACATTGTCTGGAATATTCAGGCTCTGTTGAAAGGAAATTTTCAGGTGAGAACAAAGCAACATTAATCCCATCAATATCACGTGCGGAATTATATTCAAATAACTCAACCCCACTCTCACGCATTGCGACACCCAGATCCTGAGCTGTCTTATATTCACTGGCATGTGAAATGTCATCACGATAATCTGCATAAGGTCCTTGTTGTAATTGAATAGCATTTACACTTCGATAACTGACACCAAATATTGTGTGGTGAGTTAAAAGAGAACCACCTGGTGGATTCTCCATATCAAACCAAAACACAAATCTATAATAAGCTGTTTCGTTGAAAGCAGTTTCTGTCGTTAGAGAACCATAAAATAGACTGGGCTCGGATCGGGTACCAAATCGAGATCCATATTTTAATGGTGGATATCTAAAAGGTGTAAATAAAAGGTAATGGTATTTACTTTGCCATTTTGAACTTATTGGAGGTTTACTTACATCCAACATTTTTTCTAATAGCATTTGATCTTCTATTGAATTATCAACTAAGTGAGTCGTTGCGATTTGTTCCTGGCTTTCTACAACTCTTACTAGTTGATTGGATACTTCATAAGGGGGACAGAGTGCACTGCACTCTTCCCAAATAGACATTAGCTCTTACCTCTTATGGCATCCAGATACTCTGTGACACGAACTAAACCGTCAACGCGTGCAATTTGTTCTGCTGGTACACCTTGAGTGCCTTTGTTTAGAGTATGCATCCAGTGTTGTATATGTTCTGTGTTTCCACCTACAAGAACATAGAGGCTTCGATAGCATCGGATCAGCATTAAAGCTAGCTCACCTGGTTTGGTATCAGGGCTAATACCACCACGGCTAAAAGCACTTCGGTCTTTACCGATAACGTTCCCAAGATAGGAGGTGGATAAACCCATTTCTTTTCCAGCATTAAGCAACGCTTTTGTGAGAACACCTGCTTTTGTTGTTGTGTTATCTTGTACTAGTTGTTGTGTAGCCATGATTTACTCCACCTGCGCATATACACATTATAGTGTTATTTGGTGTGAATGCACGTATTATACGTTTGATTCTCTCTCATGAGGTACAGGTTATCTATCTTTTCCCTATTGGTTTAAATATTTTTATATAAATTTTTTAGAAAACACTTCCTGTGTTTGACTATATAAGACTCTTAAACGACTATATAAGACTAATAATGACTAGAGTAAACAAATCTCTATTTAAAGCTATATATTACAACATCTTACCGCTAAATTATTTTAACTTAAGTTATTAATAGAACGCTATTAGGTAAGTATTACAACGGCTTTAGGTCAGTATTAAAACACTATAAAGTCTTAGTTATAACGCCTTTTAGTTCGTTTACGAACGCTACTGGGTCTAACTTAGAACATAGCTTGTGGATAACCTTTCCTACTATACCCCCCTCCCCTATTCTTCCCTAGGCCTTGCTATTTAGCCGCTAAACATGAGCTATAGGATTTAAGTCAGTGTTAGAACGGGGTTATATAAAGAGCGACAGCGGTGTGACTTTTCTCATTATCGTGTAAATTCTATTCTCCTTATTCTATCTAACATCAATTGCCGCATGTAAATTATCTTAATAAATACAATTAGTTATAGTGATATTTAGGGTAAATGATAACGCGCTACTTATTTAGGTTAGAAATAGAACGGTGAGAAAATTATCTTAATTACTATCGTAAAGCGTAATTAAGTCAGTGATAGAACACTTTAAAAATGGGTGTGTGTCTGTTATTGAGTAGAACTTGGGTAATACATAGAACGGTTCACTAAAGATTATAAAACCAGGTACTAGTCATTTTGTAATGACCGCCAGGCATGTAATACGATCGGCGATTTACGCCCAGTGCCCTCAAATTCAAAGCCCTCTAACCACCCTACTTCCTTTAGTTTTTCACAACCAGATGTCATTTTTGATTTGATTACTTTGGGTGTCGCTCTAATGCCAATCGTATTGGCTATCTTCAGCATGTCATTACGATAGAGATTTACACGCTTTGTAAATTGGCTGGAGTAAAATTCATGCAGTGCTAGAGCGGTTTCATTACGGCCGAGCTTTTTATGCACACTCCAATCTAGATATGTGAATGAATTTTCTAACCACTGTGTAACCAAGGGTGAAAATTGTACATAGACTACGCCGTAGTCTTTGTGCGTTTCCCACTGGATATCGATCAGTTGGAAAATCCCCCCCCGCTCGAATTCTCCGAAATATCGATCTTGCTTTTTCACACTCATTTGAATACGGCAGGCGGCAATTCGCTGCAGTGAAGCCATCACATCTTTATGGTTCTTCCCACCATGATTAAGTTCTAATTCATCAAGAACTTGGGTCACGGTGCAGATCACAACGTCGACATCAATTTTGCCGCCATTGCCTTTAAATATATTGGAGACCTTAATAGGCAGATTGTTATGCTGACCCGATAAGCGTTTTTCACGAAGACGATAAAGTGCATGTAGAACTTTCTTATCTTTTAACGTTAGGTTTGGGCCATAGCGTTTGCCTTCACCAAAGGGTGATTCAAATACCCAAGCGTTATCATTATCGAGACATTTCTTTTGAGCCTGAACACTCATCGCTGGGAATATAGCCGTTCTGGTTAACAGCGTTGGGCATATCCCCTTTCTTGATTGGTCTAATGGAAAGGTATCAAAAAGGCCATTTATTTCCTGTTGAACTAATTTACCGGAAACCTCTTCGACGATACGCTGGCTGGTGAAGCCTTTGTTGTTCAGTTCTTTTGTCGGGGTGGGCAACGCTTCAGAATTGGAGACTAGTTCTTGTTCGAGAACTTCACGCTCAGCGATGCGCTGCTGGGCTTCAGCTGATCTTTCTTTCAGCCGGGCCATAACCTTGATTGACATGCCCTCTCCTCATTTATTAGACCGATTTGTGTAGGTCTTTTGTCCAAAAGCAAGCCACTACACGAAATAATGGCTAATTAAGGCACATACTTTATAAACTGTCAAGAAATCAGAGTCAAACTATTGTATAGTCTACCAATATTTAGTAAAGAAACTATCAAGTGATTTTGAAAATGACATACTCACTGGTACATAAATGAATATTAGACAGACTAATAAAAATGAGGATAGCACTCAATGGCAGGCCTGATCGACGAATTAGATGCTCTGGTTGAAAAAGCAGACGCGTTAATCTCACACATTAAAAAACATATCTTTTCACCCCATGGTGAAAAGCAATATAACAGACTCTTTAAGATCTCAGATGCTGCCCAGCTTATCAACCGTCATCAAAACAGCATCCGTAATGCTGAGAAAGAGGGTCTGATTGAATCCGAACGGATAAATGATCGTAACCGTGGGTTTAATTTAAAGCAGATCAATCAAGCAAGACGGCATTTTGGAACGGAACCTCGATTAGGCTTAAATGAAGATGCGGCTGTTATCGCGGTACAAAATTTTAAGGGCGGGGTTGGTAAATCCACGATTGCCGTACATTTAGCTCAATGGGCTGCGATACGTGGTTTTAGGACATTGTTGATCGATTTGGACAGTCAGGCCTCCTCTACTTCTTTATTTGGTTATACGCCGGACCTGGATATCGATCAAGACGATACGCTTCTCCCCTACTTCATGGGTGAACAGCGCACCATGCATTATGCGATAAGAGACACGCATATAGAGAACCTTTCGTTGATACCGGCGAACCTTCAGTTGTATGGCGCGGAATATGTTATTGCGAGTCAGCGTGATGAGCAGCCGATTTACTCCTATTTACCTCGTGGCATACAGGATTTGAAGCAAGATTACGAAATCATTATCATCGATCCACCACCGGCTCTAGGTATGTTCTCTATCAACACGCTTGTAGCAGCTGATTGTTTATTGATTCCTATGCCACCAAGAATGTTGGATTTTACCTCATCATTGCAGTTCTTTAATATGTTGAGAGAAACAATGGGCAGTATCCAGGAGCACATGGGGACTGAACTGGATTACAACTTCATTAAAATTGTGACGTCTAAAAAGAAACAACGACTGTCAGATGAAAAGTATGCCAAAGCCGAAGATGATATTTTTGACTTAGCTAAGGATATTTTTGGTGATAAATATATGCTAAATAATGTCATTTATGAGTCATCGGCCATCGATAATGCGGCAAATGAATTTAAAACCTTGTTCGAAGTGGAAGGGGCGACAACGGGATATAAAAGCTACAGAACCGCGTTAAAAGGCATGGAGGCTGTTTTTGAAGAGGTTTTTGATGAGCTTTTGTTGCATTGGCCCAGTATCCAGAAAAAATTGAAACAGCAAAAAAAGCCAGTGGCTCAATAGGGGAGACTAAATATTATGGCTAGACAACGATTAACAGACTTACTTGATAAGAATGCACCAAGCACACTTGAAAAACCTGCAGAGCGGAAAAATACAGAAGGACATAAACGAGGGCGTGACTCACTGGTTAACGCATTCAACACAAGTACACAATCGATAAAAGAAGTGGAACCAAACGAATGTTATGTTTTTGAATATAACGACCGTGAGTTCAACCTGCTGACACAATCTGATGTGCAGGATTTAATTGATTCATTTGTCGATCCGGCTATTGGTCAATTGCAGCCTGCTATTGCACGCAAGGCCCCTGCAGGTTCATCGTATAAATATGAAATCATTGCAGGTTCTCGCCGTTTAAAAGCATCGCAATGGGTGGTTGGTAATACATCGATAAAATTCAAGCTAAAAGTGGTCTTGCATAACTTCACAGAGGTTGAGGCGCTTCGAGCGATGCGTGAAGAAAACGATTATGAAAAGCCTTCGCCTTATGAGCGTGCATTTGCGACTAAGCGACAAATTATAAATATCTTTGATGATAATCTATCAAAATATTGCAGCGCGATGAATGAAAAAACATCAACCGTTCATGACTTGCTAGCGTTTACACAGATACCTGCTGATCTGTTTGAAGCCTATGCATCGAAGAAAGATATCCCGATCAATCACCCGGTAAAAATTAGAACGGAATTAGGCAAGCATGAAGACAATCCAGCCTTTCAAATATCTATGATTCAGGCGGCAAAGGATCTGTCTAAGTCTGAAAAGCAGATGTCTTCGGCTGACGTTTTAAGGCAGCTTCTGAATGCGGCCAATGAAGCGATTGTTAAGACAAAACCTAAAAAAGCAACGTCGATATTCTTGCAGGTGGCAGATGATAAAAAGGGGATTGAAGTCATCAAGTCCAAGTCAGGGATTACAACGATTCGTTTAAACAAGGCCTGCAATGCAAATAAGGCGGCGGCTAAAAAAGCCTTAGAGGGCTTTATTGAGAAACACTTTGAGGCGTGATTTCCGGACTCCGGAAATCCGCTAAAAATCGATCTAACTTATTGAATAATAATGTTTAAATAGGGTGTTTATAAAATACATTAGATATAAAAAAAGGGGCTTATAGCCCCTTTTTTTATATCTTGAAATCATCTTAATCATCCCACCCAAAATCATCAGATTGTGGGGTAGGGATGGTTTGTAACCTCTCTGCTATGCCCGTAAATACATTTAGATCAGTGTAGCTAATAACGATTTGTCCATGGCCGGTTTTAGCATCATGATCGATAAAAATAGGTGAGCCCACGCAGTCACTCAGTCTATCTTGCTCGCGTTTAATTTCAGGGTCCTGTGGTGTTCTCTCATGAGTGATGGCGGATGAAATTGGTTGCACCTGGTTAGCCACGGTTAACGGGCTGCCATGTTTTAAACGACGAATTTCATCTTCCATCTGACGCGTAGACCAATGTTCATTGATGGCTTTTTCAGCCATGTCGTACTGCAGGTCTGGGGATAGGGTGAGCAGCATTTTGGCTTTTCCTAACGCAAGACGACCTGACTCAATGTGATCCTGAATGGTCTTAGGCAGCTTCAAAATACGCATAAGATTGGAAACCATAAATCGATCAATATTAAGGCGATGACCAATGCGGGTAGGGGAGAGGGACTCCGCAGATGAGAGATCCTTTAAAGCCCGCGCTTCATGTATAGGGTTTCGTTTTTTAAGGCAGGGTGAAAAATCATCTGCAATCATGCCACGTGCAAGCTCATTATCGATATCTAGAATTTGTGCATCAATGCGATCAATGCGCAAGTACTGGGCAGCCCGCCAGGTAATGATGCCATGTAATAACTCGTATTCATTGCCGCTGATGGATCGCACTTTAATACTCGGCAAGATACCTAGTCCATAGATTCGTGCCATGTCGATATCAATTGCAGATGCCATTGGAATAGGGCCTTCCGGCCGCAAATGACTGATATGCAGCTGTTCTATGTTCAGCTGGCTATAGTTTGTTGTCATGTGACAACATTAGCACCGGATATGACGAATAACAATGGTGTAACCATCGTTTTTGTCTGTTCTAGACAGCTTATGGCAACAATGTATATGCTTTTTACAGTGGCGTGCATTTACCTTAAATCGTGATAGGGTTGTGTTAAAAGAAAGATGAAAAAATGTTATGACAGGTGTAAAAGTTGGAAAGCTTATTAGATGGGTATGATTAACCTATTGGACTCGGAGGCTCTGCCTAAGGGTCTACGAAGTTTTCTAAAAGGTAACGACGGTTGTTATTTTGCTACAATTTATAAAAAACGTTAGACGCGACTAAACAGTCGATAAGTTTAAGTAATTGGTTAGGTGGTAATTATGACTACTCCTATGAGTTCATATGAAGAGCTGGCGATTGAGTATGGCAATATTGATACTGAAGACCTCAATGCAGTGAATCGTTTTATTGAAAGCGATGTCTACGCATTGCCTGAAGAAACTAGACTGACCATCATAGAAACGTTGTTTGCGAAAAGGGAAGAGATTTCACGTGTTGACGTTATTCCTGAAATTGTGGATGAGCAAGTGCCCTTTCCAAATCCTCGTGATTACCAAAGAGCGGATGTGACAATACCTAGAACGGCGAGATCAAAGCAACAAGATCCTAGCGTTTAACTTCAAGTAAAAGGCGTGTCTGGAGCATTGCTGTATTAAAGCCTGCAATAGTGAAACGTATATCGGGCAATCGTAGCCTAGCGGATATTTTTAAATCACTGTGAACGTTAGGCTGGAATATCGCGTGTAGCATGAGAACCTAATCTCCCATGGGGGAGATAAAAAATTTAAATTAATACAGGATGGTCATATTGGCCTGGAATCCTTCAATGCCATCATTCAATGCGTGTTGATAGACGAGATTAAATCCAGCCGTTAAATGTTTAGAGACACTCCATTCGTGTGCGAAATTTAGATTGAGTGAAAAATTAGTTTCATCTCGGTCATTAAATGACGCGGCTAAAAAACCATCGTTATCCACTAGGTGTCTTTTTGAAAACGTATCATATGAAATGCCAGCACCGACACCGATCCAGGGTTTGAAATGTCGAGTCCATCTCTGACGCCATTGGTAGTGTGTGGCTAAGGCAATGCTCTCAACGGATAAGCCAGTATTGCTTGGTGTGGCATTAATATGAAAATCGTAATAACTAATGGTATCTAACCAACGGGTATCGCGACGACCTTCATAGATGAGCATTGCGCTAAAAGGCTGAAGGCTACTTTGTGATAGTGAATCGCCTTCAATATTAGGTACGCGGACATTGATCAGCGCAGGGCTTAATCCAAATTGAAACGTGTCCGCAACGGCACAGTGCGTGCTCAAACTTAAGGCTAACAGACTGTATTTTTTTATCATTTATTAAACTCCCTGCGGATCGAGTAATCATACGCGCCGCTTTTTCATGCTCCATCGCATCGTTCATAAGATGCTCTCAACAAATGCTGGCATACAAAAAACCGTGCATCCTGTGCAACACCTAAAATCGTTTTTCAACGTGAGACGTGTGATTTTTTGTACGGGGCAGTGACGATGATTCAGCCCGTTTAAAACGGAGTCATCGCCACCCATTTGTGCGGGGGACGATTATACATAGATCGTGCTTGAATGAAATTCAACAATGTAAAAACACAAAACAAAATGACGAACGACACACGCCAGTGCAATAACAAAACAAAAAATCTGTTTTGTTATTAAACGAATAAAAAAATCAAAAACCGTTTTCAAATCAAGGAGTTTCCAATTGAAACACCTTGATTTGAAAACATCACGCTCTTCGAGCCGCTGCGCGGTGATACTGCAGGTGAATTGTTTGATCAATCTCAAAAAATTAACTAAAAAAATAATTCAATCAGTGGTTTAGTCTGTCGTCCATGACACACTAAACCTAGGAACTCGGGCACTTTTTAAGACCATCTAACTCCCTGGCGGGAATAAGGTGGTCTATAAAAAATGCGCCTCGTCATATATGGTTAGCTCGTGCCTCACTAACGCGCTTCGCACCATCATGACGAGGCCCTCGTTCCAAGTGCGCTTCGCTTCTTTTCAGTTATCTGTCTGTGATTTGTCTGGGTTCCAGATAACACAGCGGCGTCCATGCCGCTTATCACCGATCACGCCTGCGGCCCCTGCGGGATGATCGGCAGGAAATCCCGTGCCGCATTTCCTCTGTTTTCAACATTCACCTTTTCCCACCCGTTGGGGTGATTGTGGTTGTTATTGTTGCGTTTATGTTAAGGGTATAGCGTGAGTCGTTTTTTTAATGAGTGATTGCTTGGGTATGTGTGCGACCTTATTAAAAAACTTTTCGACAAACTGTTTCCATTGGAAACTCTTTGTTTTTCTTAAAGATTTGTAGGATGTTTTTTTGGCTTGGGGCAGGGTTGTTATTTAGTTTAATTGCATATTATTATTTGCTGTTTATAATGCGCCGCTAAATGATTAAACCAAGACGTAATACACTCAATAAATATATTGATGTCTCTTTAAGGCTTAGGGAACAAGACCATCATTTTTTGAACGACCTGGCTAAGGTCGGTGTCATTTCTGAAGATGTGGCTGACCGTTATCATTATGACGAGTTGAAGTCAGGTTCACGGCGACGACTCGATCGATTGGTTGACGGCGGAATATTATCGAGGCGCATGCTCAAATCAGATGGGTCTCAACTAGCAGTATATGAATTTAAGGATAAAAAAATCGCAAGCCTTTGGCGTGGAGATATTTCACACATTGGGGCCAAGCGAACCCTTAAACATGAACTGATTGTTTCAAAATTATATTTTGATTGTGGTCGCCCGGATGATTTTAGGGTCGCTTCACGGTTTACTCAGCAAGATAAAAAATGCATGGGTCATCTTGATAGCGTGATGCCGGATGGGATGTTTACTGACCTTAATGGTGAGAGGGTGTTTGTAGAAGCCGATTCAGGACAATACACCAAATCACAGATCAAACAAAAGATGACCTCTTGGCGAGGCATAAAACAGGTCTGGGGGCAGCCTTTAAATAGCTTCCATAAAATGACAATGAGCAGTGCCACTGTATTTCGTTACTAAACGATTTTTAGTCGGTGGTTTTAAAATGGAGATGGATGACAATGAATGTAATCAACTATATAAGTTCTATTAAAGATAGAGCCTTATTAATCAACCCCGCGTGCCTGACTGTGTGGTCAGCGATCAATGCGCATTCCTCGTTAACAATCGGTTTAACGATTCGGATATAACAAATAACAGTGGATTGGCCAGTTGAAGGCCGCTCATGCATGTGTCAAATGTGCTTGAATTTATGTTGTACGGAGTTGTACTCAGGATGATGAACAGTCGTTTAGATAATATGATGAAGCAAAGAATTGAAGCTAAAAGTGAAGTTTCAATGGATGCACCGTTATCGGTAGAAAAAGACAATGCTACGCCGCTCGGTGTTTCGGGCAAGGATTCTCTACACGGGTTAACGCATAACCGAGCATTAACATTGCGCTTGGATCAGATCGATGTTGAAGCGCAGGTGAGACATACCTTTGAAGAAGTAGCGCTACGGGCGGCATCTATAAAAGAAGACGGACAATTGCAACCGATTGTGGTCGAGCCATTAGAAAATGGCCGTTACCGTTTATTGGCGGGTGAGTGTCGTTACCGTGCATTTAGGCTGTTAGAAAAAGAAGACCCCAAACAATTTGGCTCTATCGATGTCACAGTGAAGGCACGAATTGATGATCCCATTGAGCGCACGATACTCCAGGTGGTTGAAAATATTCAGCGCGAAGACCTGAAGGATTTTGAATTAGCGGAAGCCGCGAAGAAGATCATGGCGGCGCGGGACTGGAACCAAAGTCAGTTGGTGAGCCGATTAAACGTCTCTAAGTCTAAATTATCAAAAGCCTTAATGTTGCTAGAAATGGATGAGGCATTACAGGCTTCGGTCAGAGATGGAACGTTGTCCGCGCACGGGGCGAGGGTATCGCATAAGCAGTCATTAACTGGAAAAAGAAAAAGCGCTCTCTCTCAATCTTCGACCTCTTCAATGAAAACTGAATCAGTGGTTAAGGTTGCACGCATTGCCGTGTCTTTGTCACAGATTGAAAGCACGTGTTTTATTTTCCAAAAGCTCGCGGAACAATTAGGTCTACCGGCGATTAAATTATCGAAGAAGCCCAATCGCAGAGAGTTGATTCAAACGATTGAGCAGCGCACGCAGGATATTCATAAAGCGTATTTATAAGGATGATTTATTTAACGGATTCAGAACGCAGGATAATGACGGCGCTTGTAAGACTTACGTGTGCAACTCGATTGCAGTTGGCCTATTGGGCGGATAGTTCACCGTCGTCAACGGCGCGGCAATTACAATGTTTGTTAGGGCATGACTTAGTAGAGATCTTTAAAGCGACGCCGCATATTTATCGTCTGTCACAAGCCGGTTGTCGAACCTTGGGGGAGCGCTATACCAAACGGATATTGTCATTCTCTGCGATCAGTAATCTTTGTCATCGCAATGCACTGGAAATAGACATGCGAAATTCGGTTGCATCGGCCTTTACCGTGTTGCATCGAATGGATGTTTATCGCCGGGGTTTGAACCCAGGCTTTGCAGAATACGCGGGCACCGATGGCACACTGATTTTTTTCTGCCTGGTTGATGATTACTTAATGGGGCCTGAAAGAATTAAGCATGCCTTTAATCGTGAACACACACCCAATAACCGGCATTTTTCCATGCAAGGTCGAAAGCTTCGAAAATGGCGCGATGTGGCCGATCGTTTTGTGATTGCCACCACGGATGAAAGTAGGGCCTGTTTATATCAAAAAGAGATTAAGACCCACCAGCTTCCGTTTGATGTGATGTCGATTGAACCGCTTTGGAAGGAGGCGGCATGGTAGCGTTTGTTAAAGGGTTTATGCTTTTTGTGTTGTTGATGGATTTAACGCTGTATGCCTTATTTTTGAACCGTGTGGCTTGGTTTTTTGTGGGATCCTTAATTGTCGGTGTTGTTTTGTATAGGGCGAGATTAAATCGTCAGAACAGATTGAGTGATGAAATTTCGGGTTGGTCATTGGGCCCCGGGATTGAACTGACCAACCCGAATAAGCCGCAAGCATTGAGCAATGTAATATTAGCGGAGAACGGATTAAATCTAGGTATGTTAGTGCTCGGTGGTCCGGGGGCCGGTAAAACAGAATCAACTGCGGTGGGCTTTCATCAATTTTTATTTAATGCGTACCCTGACGATGGCTTCTCTTATTTTGAAGGCAAGGGCGATATTGATATTTATCAAAAGCACATTGCCGCGGGCGTTCAATTTGATTATTTCTTTTCCTCGGAACTGTCAGGTAGCGACACGCTCAATTTATTTGAAGGGGAGGCGGAAGATGTCATTGATCGCTTGTCTCGATTATTAATCGGTGAGACGTCATCCACGTCTTTTTATTCAGATGCGCAACGCGCCGTTATCAGTTCAGTCATTCCGTTAATGCTCAATCTTGGCTTGCCTGTCAATCTAAGGGATTTGTGGGCCGCGTTAGCGGTGGATGAGGCCGGGCGAGAATTGATGGCGCTTGCCCGTGAAAAACACATTGATGATTTTACCTATCGTATGGCGGATGAGTATTTTTCCTTGCCCTGGAATGATCGGATCAAAGAGGTGAAGGGCTTATTAAACCGCTTAATGATTTTTTGTATTGGGGATAAGACCCATCGGATTAATGCCTATCAGCCGGATATCCATTTATCAAAAGCAGTAACAGACAATAAAAAAATATATTTTCATTTACCCTTATCTGAATATGCGCGCGATTTGGGTGTGGCCATTGTTGAGACCTATGGGGTCATTGCGCGTAACCGCCAACAAACCGGGCCGACAAAATATAATTATCACCGATTAGCGCTGGATGATTGGGGGGCTTTTTTCCATGATAACTTTGGGCCCATCTCAGCGCGTTGTCGTTCGGCCAGAATGCCGCTCACCTTTATGTTTCAAAGCCGGGGACAGTTACAAACGGTGAGTCATACCTTTGAGACGGAACTGGACGATACCATTGCGACAAAAATAATCTTGCGAACCATGGGTGACCGCACGGGCGACTTGGCCGTCAAATTATTGGGTGAATATGAAGAGCTGGATATCTCCACGTCTAATTTGTCGGGGCGTGATGGAACCAATACCCATGCGGTTAAACAGCCGCGTTTAGATAAACGCGATTTGCGTCAGTTGAATGCCGGTGAAGCGTATATCTCTACCTTGAGTGAAACGGACGGGGTCACCACCAACCCATTATATAAAACACGATTTCCACTACCCGCCATGTGTGGTTGGGAGGCGGTCAAAATGCCCGCTGAAAAAAAGCATGAAATAGGTGAGGGTTTGCATCTGTGGTCACGTCATATGCAAGCCTCCACACTGCAACAGGTACAACAACTGTTAACGGATGAAGATCATCAAAACTTGGCGGCCTTGGTGCAATGATCACCTGGTGGAAATTATGGCCATTGTTGGCCCTGCCGTTTTTTCTCTTTTTGATGGCCGGTGTGATCACAGAACCGGTGGTGAGATTACAAACGTTAATAGAGATAAAAAATGTTTCGGCGCTGTTCAGAGAGTGGTCGGTGAATACCTTTGTGATTTCATTACTGTCTGCAGGGGAGCGCCATCATGTGATCGATTGGTATATGCAAACCTCAATTGTCGGGGAGCTGTGGTTGCACGTATTGATTAGTATAAATATCGCGGCCGTGTCGATGCCGTTTATGGTTGGCCTTGGATACATGATCATAAAAATAAAAACGTATTTTCATGTGGGTAAACTCGATGATCTACGTCAACAAGTTAAACAACATTAATCAGGAAAAACAGTATGCGTTATTTTAAAGTTTTATCAGTGCTTGTATTGATTACAGCGTCTTTATTTACCGTTGAGGTCATGGCCGGTGAAATTCCCAATATTGGTGGGGGCACAGACGGTAAGGCCAAGGCGGAACAAACCGCCACGTATGTGATTGGCTTTTTAACGTTTGTGGGTATTATCCTCGGCGCGATTTTTGGCACCGTGGGTGCGATCAAAGTGAGTCAAGATGATGAGTCGGGTTGGCGCACCATTAAAAGTGCCGGTATAGGTGCGGTGCTATCCATCATTATTGGTGGTCTTGTTATCGGTATGATCAGCTAAAAATGCCTGCCTTTAACAGTCGATTTCAGTTAAATAAATTCATGGGGCTCCCAATTGCGGCGGTCTTTCTCGTGGCGGCGGCTATTGTGCTGCTGGGTTTATCTTTTTCGGTGTATCTGACCTTTAAAAAAACGGCTATCGCAGGCGTGTTAATCCTGTTGGCTTTGATGGCTTTTTTGATCGCGATGTTTTTGGCAAAGCTCGGTGATCGAATTTTGTTTATAAAATTATTGGTGCAAAACTTTCTTGAGCACCGCTCAAAGCCCATGGATGGATTAGAAAAAGAATGAGCTATCAATCGAATTTCACATGGAGTCACCCCATCGGGGATTACTGTTTAGGTCATCATGACGGGGCCGTCTCATTGATGATCTCATGGAATGGCTTTGATGCTGAAATGCTAAGTGAGGCGCAGGCGTTAAGTGAATGGACACAGTTATACAGTCGCATTGCGCGGTTGGATGAATCGATTACCGCAGAGTTTCATTTTTGGCATGAGGTGGATGATTCAAAACTGGATGTTTATGAACAGCGCACGGCAACAATTAACCGCGGAAAAGAATTTGGTGCCTTTATACGCGCAGAGTTAGCAGATCACTACCGACAGTATGGCATGGGCAGTGAGGTGGCCATTGTGCTCACTAAAACTGAGACCAAAAAACAACGGTTTAAATCCGTGAAGCAACAATTGATTGCGCAGTCCAAGCGCTCACTTGAACTTGAGAGCGCCGCGCGGCTATTTCTAGATCTAAACAATGCAAAACTGTGTACCTATGATGCGTATAAATTAAGAATTATTCAAACCTATAACCGAACACGCTTTTTTAATAATCCGCATTTTAAGTATGATGAACGCTTCTTTTTTAATGAACAGATCATTGATTACAAACCAAAGCTTGAAGACGACTATCTAAACTGTGGGGATTATATTTGTAAAATGGGGCTGTTGTTTTTATACCCCGATGCAATGCCCGGTTGGTTTTTAAAGCTATCAACACTGGCGTGTGAATACCATGTATCGCAGATTATGAAACCACTCGATACCGCCGCCGCGATGAAAAAAAGTCGTCATCAGGAGAAAATGACATCCGGCACGCAAGATGAAATCCTCCAGGAACAGCAAGGTGATTTATCCGCGTTTAGACAGTATCTCGCACACCATAAAGTCCCCGCCATTCACAACTGTTTTATCTTTCAGTTATACGGCCCTCGGGATGTGGTACTTGAAAACTTCGATCAGCTTAAAAAGAGTATTGAAGATCCCGTTAATGGGGGCGTGTTACATGATTTTGATTATATCCAGTTACCGTATTTTCGCTACGCTTTACCCGGCCAAGGTTATAAATCTAAATTCTTCAGGCCGGATGATCTTCATCAAGTGGCGAACATGTCACCGGTTCAAGTCTTTAAAACAGGATCGGATAATCCAGACCAAATTCGAATTGGCACGGCGGGTCAATACATCGGCTTTAATTTTAATGATGAAATAAACCATTCGTTTACGACCGCGATGACGCGGGGCGGTAAAGGGGTGGAAAAAGTAGCGTCTATTTGTGAAACCTATCCCCTGGGTATTGATTGGTACATTTTAGAAATTGGTAAAACCTATCAATGGACAGTGGAGGGCTTTGGGGGAAACTATTATTTACTCGATCCCGATAAAACATCGATTAACCCATTGCCGCCTTACGCGATGGCAGACGTTGATAATCCTAAACGCTTGGACAGTAAAGTCGTGGGGGGCACGATTGAGGCACTGGCCTTTTTATTGGTGGGTGAGCGTTTAATTGAAGGGAAAATAAAATTAAACATGCACGAAGCCGCTGTGGCCGCAGCGACCTTGCGGGCATTGTATGTGGAACAAGAAGCGGGCAGTAATGCCCCGACATTGCCACAGTTTTTAAACCTCCTTAAAAATAAAAAATGGGTCGGGATGTTACCGATTATGGATGATGCAGCGAGTATCGCCGATTCTCTGGACAGTGGCTTACAGGTATCGCGTGAAATGGAGGATGCCGCCCGTTTCATGGCGGGTAACTTAAATTCATTTCTTAACAGTGCCGCGGGTGAAATGTTTAGTGGTCAGGATAACTTTGTATTATCCGAAGGCATTTGTGGCGTTGATTTAGGCTTACTTGAAAAAGCCGATAAAAATCTATTGGTTTTTTATCTGGTATTTTTATCATTACGTTTTACCTATATGGCCTATAACGCGCCGAATCAGGCCCGTGTATTGCTCGATGAATTACACGCCTATGTGCGCGTAGCACCGACGATTATAGGCTCTTTGGTGTCCGGTATTGCGCGCATGGGCGGTAAGGAAGCGGCCAGTATCGATTTGGTGTCACAAGAGACCGATGAGATAGACGTGATCGAACCGGCCATTATTAATCAAATGTACAACAAGATATTTCTATACCGCCAAAGTGGTCATGATGACATCGCCGAGCGAGTCAACATGCCGAGCAATGCATTAAATATTTGGTCTAATTTCCCGAATCCGATTGGTCTTGATTATCGCCCAGGCATACGCTGTGTGGGTGATGACTACTTTAATCTGCACTTAAGTTTCCCTCAGACCTTATTGGATCTAGCGACAACCTCAGGGAATGATAAAAATTTAAAAAATTCAATTAGTCTAAAAACAGGCGATGTGATCGAACGCCTGTATTACTTTAGACAAGCAAAGAACACACATCATGACGCCGCATAAATTTTTAACACTCCTGGTATTAATGCTCTTTACTCACGCCGCCCAAGCCCTGGGCAGTGATACGCCACAGCTGATTAAAATGACGGCAGAGATAGTGAAGCTGGTGAGACTGGGTACTCAACAGTTATCCGAGGTTCAAAAAACCAAAGCATTCATCGAAGATGTTAAAAACATTGAAAACATACGCGATCTACCTCTGGAATATGTACACAACGAAGATGCACGTTTTTTGATTAAAGATATGAAACAAATAGAAAACGAATATGAAAACCCACTGCTGTATCCCGATGACCGTGTGTATGAGGTTCGAAAAATCCTTAAAGATAAATGGAAAGACTCAACGTATCGAAAAGCCGATATATATCGAGAACGATCAGATCGTCTGTATGGACGAATGGATAACCTGAAACAATTTGAGAAGGGTTCGAATAACAATTATGAGAGTGCGCAAAAAAATAATACCGCGCGTGACTCAAGTAATTTAACCGCCGCCTCAACGGCATTCTTGGCGAACGCCGCGGTGCAAAAACAAAAAGAGGAAGAACAGCAAAAACTCTTTAATCTTCATCAACGCGGTGAGATGGATAAAAGCTTAAAAGATGCTGAGAAACTCTATGGTGCAATGGGCGCGATAGGCGCGGTGGATAAAGAGGCGGCGTATTAATGTCTGATTCAGGGGGAACATCGGGACCGGTGATTGCGTTATTAAATGCCTTTTCACCGAGTGCAATCTATGAATTATCATTTGAAATTGCAGGCTTTGTTTTTTTCTTATCCGTCATTATTTTGGTAATCGCCTCAAAAATACGCGTGATCCAAAACACCGCAGAGAGCATTGAAACCGGTGGGTCTTGGGAAAAAATGTTATCCGATATATTGGCCTACTCCGCATTATTGACCTTATACATCGTGATTATTTGGATGGTTATTTTATCGATCAATGCGATCACGTCATTTGCCGACAGTGTGGGTTCGATTGAGACCGTCACGCGTCGCATGGAAACCTTATTTGAAGCGGGGAAGGCCAATCAAACCGATGATGGTTGGTTAATGTCGATGGGGGTGGGCATCACCGAGGCGGTGGGTTGGGCCTTTTTTTATTTTTCACTATTGCTGCTCACCATCACCATGTTGGTGATGCGCTTTGCACAAGCGATGATTTTGGGTTTAAGTTTTATTTGGGGTGAAATTGCGATTCCCTTATCCGTTGTATCAGGCTACAAACCCCTCAAAGGGTGGATGCAGTGGTTGCTGATTGGGGCTTTTTGGCCTTTTGTTGAAGCGGTCATTATGGTGTTTATCGCAGGCTCTTTTTTCGGTGCATCGCATTTAATTATTGAGTCGGGCACATCGTTTGCCACAACCGATCTTTATTTTTTATTCACGGCGATTAATGGGTTGCTGTGGGCCTCTATTATTGCAGCGCCTTTTATTACCGCATCACTCGTGCGCGGCGATGGTTCGATTGCAGGGACGGTGATGCCGTTTGCAACAGCTGCGGGCGGGATTGCGAGTGCGGCGGCTGCAAAATCCATCATGGGTACAAAAATGGGCGCGAGTTTACTCGGGCAAGGTGGCCGCCTGCTGGGGAAAAGTGAGTCGGCGCAAATGGCATTAGGCAATCTAGCCAATGCAATGGGCATGGGCAATAGCGCGAAACACATGGCGAATATTCGCGCGCAACACGCCAGTCCATCATCGACGGTATCGGGCAATTCTGCGGTGAGTGATAAAGCGGCACCGGGCAGCGATGCCGCGGCCTCCGCTTCAAACTCTTCACGCATGAGTCGCGCGGCAACGCTTTCATCACAGCTGGACAGTTCAAGTCCAATCGATGAACCACCTGAACAAAACAAAAATCGATCGGTTAAACGTTCTGCATCACAACAACAGCTGCGGCGTGGCGTGATGATTAATAAGAGTCAGCAGCAAGGTTCTAAAAGGTCTTAAACATGGATAAGCAAGCACAGGGTATTGAACGCAGTGACGTGCAATCGTTATCGGATAAAGCACACCTCGCAAGAGTAGGGACGACGGGTTCGTTATTTAATCTAGCACGTAAGCATACGTATATGGCGTGGGGTTTTGCCTTTGCTATGTTGCTAGTGAATATATTACAAGCTGGGTTTTATATATTAAGACCACAAGCCACCCTCATGGTGAATGAAAAAAATCAAATCATTGGCCAATACGATTATCTCAATGCCTACCACCGTGAGGATGAAGACTTAATACACACCGCCTCAACGTTTATTGATGGGATTATTTCAACCAATGCAACGACCATCTTTAAAGACCGTGGGCGGGCCATTGATATGATGACGGTGGATTATAAATCGCAATATTTGGCGGACGCCAAAGAAACAAAAGAGATTGTTGATGTGCGCGATGCTAAACAAAAGTCCTTCACGCAGTTTGATTATGATGCGGCGAGCGTAAAGCGCTTTGGAGATTCGGGTGAGAATGCCTATGTGCGATTAGTGGGGAAGGTAGAGATTGGCAACATTGATCCGAACCCCTTTAATTTTGATATTACGGTTGAAGTCAATATCGTGCCTAAAACACGATTGAATCGCTACGGTGTTGAGGTGATTAATTATGTCTTTAATTAAAGGCATTTTTTGTGTTGTACTTTTATTGATGAGCACACGCTCACAAGCAGCTGAGATGAACCCCCGGCAGCGGGATATTACATTAACGGAATTTACAAAATTCAGCGTCGATGTTGTGCCTGACCTGGGTGTGCGTTTTATCTTTCCTTTTTTGTTAAATGAAAATGATGACATCGTGCCCTTTCAAAGTGTGATGACAAATAATGCCGTGTTTGATATTGATCGCCCAGGTGTCAGTAAGGACGGTCAATCGTCAAAAGACATACCCCACAATATGTTTGTCTTGACGGTTAATAAATCCGGCTTATGTGGTAAAGACAACGCCCTGTGCAGCAACGGTGTCCCCGAACATTTAGGCACCTTATTTATTACGGCGGGAGGCTATAACATTTCAATAAAGCTTCGCTCAACCGGACATTTAAATAAACACTATGAAGACATTGTTTTTCAGTTAACGATTGATGAACGGACACATCTTATTAATCGCGCCGTGGATGCGCGCATGAAAAACAATGAGAAAAAAGTTGCAGAGCAGCTTCAGGGTCTAGATCAACGGGTCGAGCAGAGGGCGAAAGCCTACATTGGTTTTCTGGCCATTCAAACGCCTAAAGAACACAGCATTAAAGAAGAATTCGAACCTCGCTTTAAAGAAGGCGGACAGGCCGTTATTTATTTAGAGCATATCCTGGCGTATGACACGTATTTTATGCTGGTATTTGAAGTCGAAAATAAAAGTGCCTTTGATATTAATGTCAGTGGGATGGAACTATCACAAGTTGTGAATGATTCGCACAGTCGAATTGAGGGTGACTTAAGTTGTGAGATGCAATGGCGACCCAATAAAATAAATCGATGTGTCATTGTGACGCAAAGTCGCGCCTTACTTGAGGCTAAAAAACTCATGTTATCGGTGGCAACAGATCGTGGTCAGGTTGATGTGTCATGGTAAGGGTTTTATGTGTTTTTATATTGAGCGCTTATAGCGGGATGGTCTTTAGTGCGGATGAGGTTAGCGGAGAAAAACACCTTGAACGTTTATATAACCAGCTTAAACACGAAGAGCGGGAACGGGATCGCCGTTTTGGTGAGGATACAGTGAGTCATTTACTGCCTAAGGATAAAATGGATAAAACCGTTATCCTCAAACACTCTAAAAAAAATGAAAACACGCTGGAGGCAAAACCTAATGCAGTAATCGTGATTGAAAATAAAAACGCGGCAATAAACACCGATGCTGCTGACTCAGCAAATAGGGCATTAGATAACGATGACAATAAAGACGTTCATGTTGATGATAAACGAGTCAGCAAATATTCAAAGGGGATTAATGCCAGTAAGACCCATTCGGCTAATAACAAATCAACTCACACATTAAAAAAATCGGTTGTGAACAACATCTATATGCCCCCGATGACACAAGAGACTCAGTCACTGAGTGAAAATGGAAATGTATCGCAAAGTTTTGTGAATACGCAAGATCATCAATACGGAATTAAACGCAATACCTGGGCGAAAGCAAGATTGGTCCGAAAGGTCACGTCGGCGGATTCAACCGGTATCGAGTTAATCTTAGAAGAAGACATTATCGGCAAACGAAAAGTGCTCAGAGCGGGCACGGTTTTATTTGGAGGAAAGTCTTTTAATACACAGACAAGACGACTTGAAAGTTTTCTAAATGAAGCGATTGATCCAGAGGGTCATGAATTAGTGGGTTTATCCGCGTCTGTCTATGACATCAATAAAATATCGGGCTTGAGCGGTGTGGTGACGCGTAATACGCAAGACTCCGTTAATTACAGTGTTTATGCAGGATTGGCATCAGCGAGTAATGCAACCCTGCAAACATTATCGGGTGTGAATCCAATTTCAGAAGGTGTTCTTAATGGCAGTAAGACGATGCTTGATTTACAAAAAGGAAAAATTAATAAACCGAGTGCCTTTATTACGGTATCGCCTAAAAATGCGTTGATTCGATTCGACAAATCGTTTTGATGTGTTTTTGTTGGGGGTGCGTGTAAGCACGTTTAACTAAATATAAAAAATGTTAATAGGAATGTTGGCAGATGCCAACCAGTAAATGATGAATGTTATACAAGGATTTAAAATGGAACGTTTGACAGCAATAAATTTATGCTCACCGGTGAAAAAAATATGTCCTCAGGTTTTATCAAGCCTACTTGTCGGGAGTATTTTAACGGCGTGCAGTGGTGGCGGTGATAGCGGGTCTAATCTTCCCGCGCAAAGAGCGTCTGTCGCTATAACCGGTAATGCCGTCGACGCTATTATTACCAATGGTACGATCAGGGCCTACTCATGGGCTGATGGCATTAAAGGCGATTTAATAGCCGAATCAACAACCGATGCTAAAGGCTTTTATACATTAAATGTACAAAGTCCAAATCAACCACTGCTTATTGAAGTCACTGACGGTCGATACACTGAGGAGGCCAGTGGTGTCAATGTCGATTTATTAGAAGGGCAAGCGGTACGCTCTTTAATTCAATTTGAACAAGATAAAGACATCAATGTTCAAGTAAACCCATATTCACACCTCGCCAGTTGCCTAGCCGATTACAAAGTAAAGCAGGGTGCTAATGCACAAAACGCTATCATAGAAGCAACGAGCGCTTTTTCGGGGCTTGTCGGTGTAGATGTTATTGGGACCTACCCCAAAAATATTACCGATCCTGAGAATGCTAATTTTGAAGTGACTGATGAATTAAGGTTTGGTGCGTTACTCGCGGGTATCTCTTCATATACCGCCACAATATCGCAAGAAAACGGCGTGGCGCCACATCGCTTCAACCAAAACAGTTCAATGTATTTTCTACAGGTTGCTTGTCAGGATATTTCTGCAGACGGTTTACTCAATGGTATGGGATACATAAACGGTTCATCGAATGTAGGGCAATTAGCCCTTGGCAGTGTACATCTAAATACAGACACTTACCGTCTGGATATACCGCAAAATATTTTAGCTATCATGAGCAGTGAGCGGAATGCAACTGGGCTAGAAGTCGGTAAATTTTTACAATTTGCAAATGGTATTGCTTTATCAACCGACTCCATGTTTCCAAATGAAACACCAAAACCGGTAGATCAAACGGGGCCTGTTATTACCACGACGACACAAGAAGGAAGCTATTTAAAAGGCATCGTGGATATTGGATTTGAGATTACCGATCCATTAGGTCTTAACAGTGTTGAATACAGTGTTAACGGTAGCTTTGTTTCTATGGGCCAAACTAATAACCCTGTATTGAGTATAAATACACTCGGTTATTCTGATGGCACACTCAGCGTCACGGTCATAGCAAAAGATGCGCTAGATAATGAAAGCACGCGCACATTTACGTATAAAGTCGTCAACACAGCCTCTACGGTTTCGCTAACAAGTCAGACACTTGTTAATACAAGAGCCTATAGTGCAACGGGGACTTATCAATTAAACGGTGCGCCTGCATCAAGCATTACGGTTGGTGGAACACCGGCTGTTATCAATGCAGATAACTTAACCTGGTCGGCAGATGTTGTTTTAAATTCAGGGTCAAATGAAATTGAATTAATTATTACGGATACAGCGACTAACATTGGTGTTAATACTGTAAATGTGGATGTCGATCTAATTACACCCTCGATCACTGTAAACCCAACTAGCACTACATTCAGTACATTTCAGGGGCAGTTAAACTTATGCACATCTGGATTATTCGATAATACGTCTGCTTTTAATAATCCCGCATGTATAAGTACAGACAACATTAGTTTGAATGGAACGGCTATAAGCCCAAATTTACAATTTAATGGTTATTTATTATTAAGTTTTAGTGCAGATGACCCACAAGGCGCTGGAGTATTCACATCAAAAGAAACGCTGGATATTGAATATAAATATAGCAAGGGAGGCGTAGATAAAGTTGATTGGGCGTCACTACCTAGTCCAATTAATAATATTCATTATCTACCCATTGTCACTGAATACCTAGGTGAAGACTGGTATCAAACAACAACGGATGAAGATCACATAATAACGATTCGAGTTGTAGACAAAGCAGGTAATTTCAGAGAGAGCACATGGAAATTTAATGTTGATGTGCTGATACCAGCCGTAACAGTCTCAAGTAAAATGGGTAACGAGGTACTTTTTACAGGAACCAGCTTTCCTAATAGAACTAATATTGATGGACAGTTGGTTAATGTTGAATACACCTTAGATAATCCATCAAACACGGCTTACTATATATCAATGAATGATGCACAAAATCACAGTGTTGCACATACATATGAAAGTAAAGTTAGAAAAAATAAAGCACGTTTAGTCACAACCAATGAACAAAGATTTAAATTTTCTGGTGGAAGTGGCATCTGGGAGATGCCCGTAATTGTTTATAATGGGCAAGGTGCAGCCATTGCCGCCACGACTATAACGAATGGTTCCTACACGGATTTTTTTTTGGATAATCCGCCCGCATCTGCGGCTACTGCATGGGTTGCAAAAACATATGCAGACCTATGTACTACAAGCACTATAGGCACCACTGGTTATCAGACAGTTACATATTTTGGTCTATTCAACACAGCAACTGCATATCAAACGGTTCAAAATAACTCTGTACTCATAACCGGATACGCAGGAGGAGTGAACAATGGGTTTACCGGTGGCGACTGCTCAACGGCTGCCACTAGACCGTATTATGGATCAGGCTTAAATTGGGAGTCTAGATTAAGGTACGCATATCAAATGCAAGAAGGGTATCCACGAAATGAATCAACTAATATACCCGTTAATTCAACCATGATGACACAAAGTATATCTGTCTTTAATAATTCATTAGCTCAAGAAATATTCCCTATTAATGGCTGGTATCGTGTTCCTCCAAAAACATCTATAAAAATGGTCAAGACTGTAAGAACACCTGTTCTACTACACTATACGAATAGCGAAGTTTCAAGCAGCACATTTACAAGTTATACCGAAAAGGAACTTGATTTAACCACAACGTGGATAATTGATACTGATTTTGAATTAACTCGTGCTATTGATCCTGGCGACCCGTCAAAGCTTTCACAAGTTACACATACCACTGAAACAATAGGGCTCGGTAACAAAGCCTATACTATTGCCAGATAAAAACAAAAAGAAATTTTAAATAAGACCTACTCATAGAGTGGGCTACTTGCTAAGGAATAACAAATGCCTGAAATAAAAATTACATTTGAAAACTCATTGGCTGCTCAAAAACTTATAAAAATGCATACATTAAAGATCAGTATCATGTCTGAAGATGAAATGCTAACTCTGGGGTCAGTTCACGGTTCATATATAACCAATACCCCTTGCGATTTAACTATTTATGTAGAATTCAAAAAAAATAGTAAACTGTAGTGGTCTAATAGCACCGGACGTTTTAATAAGAGATGATAACCATCAATTATTAAGGTGCCAGAATGAGTCAGAAACGAACATACAAACAGTATTCTAAAGAATATAAAGAAGAAGCGGTAGCGCTTGTGAGTGAACAAGGTTATTCGGTGCCGGAGGCAGCTAAATCATTGGGTATACCCAGCAATATGCTGTATCGCTGGAAGGAACAGATTGAGTCCCAGCGTGAAGGTAAAACCTTGTCGGTGGATGGGCGTGACGAGTTAATCCGGTTACGTAAAGAAAATAAAAACTTACGCATGGAGAAAGAGATTTTAAAAAAGGCCAGTGCCTTCTTCGCGAAAGAAATGAAGTAAAGTTTGATTTCATTAGAGATGAATCTGAGTATTACCCTATTGTTGTTTTATGTAGGGTAATGCAAGTTAGCACATCCGCTTATTATGCCTGGAACAACCGACCTGGTAAGCTGATTAGTGCAGATGTATTGCATCTTTATCGACGTATGAAGGCATTATTTACCCGCAGCCGAGATAGTTTAGGCTCTCGTGAATGATGAAAAAATTACGCGAGGAAGGCTTTCAAATTGGCCGTTATAGAGTGCGTAATTTAATGATGAAGTTGAGCTTGAACGTGCGTCAGCGCGTTGCATACAAAGTCACGACGAAAAGAAATCATCGTGATGCGGTTGCGCATAATTTATTAAACCAAAACTTTAAACCGGTTGCACCGAATCAAGTTTGGGCCGGTGATATTACGTACTTGAAAACCGGTGAAGGCTGGATGTATTTTGCCATAGTGATGGATTTGTATTCACGACGAATTGTCGGCTGGTTCATCGGTAAGCGCATGACAACAGACTTAATATGCAAAGCAATGATGAAAGCTTACAACTTGAGGCATCCACCAGTGGGGTTAGTTTTCCACAGCGATCGTGGTTCGCAGTACACGAGTAAGCGTTACCAAAAATTGCTGGCAAACTATGGCGTACGATCAAGCATGGGTGATGTGGGAGCCTGTTGGGATAATGCCGTGGTTGAGCGATTTTTCGGTAGCCTCAAGCACGGCTGGATATTTAAAATTGCTCAACCCATCCGAGACATATGAAAAAAGATGTAGCGGCTTACATGAGGTATTACAACCTTGAGAGGTTGCATACTACGAATGGTGATCAGTCACCCATTAACTATGAAAAATCTCGAAATAAAGTGTCCGGTATGACTTGACCAGAATAGTTTTAATGTTAGTATTAAAATGAGGGCTAGTGTGGTTTTTAGGGATTCGGATAGCAGTGGGTGCTTTTTTAAGTGCTAGGATGGCGTTTCTATCTTATAGTTCTGTATTCACGGCGCTTTTATTCAAATCAACTGTTTTATAAAAATTGGTAATGACTTGAGCTTGTTCTATACAAAATTAAATTTATTTATTAACTAGCTCAATGGCGAGTAAGTTTCTTATGTTAATTGGTCGTATAGCTACTTTCTTGTAACTTATTATAGGTATAAGGAAGGAATGCTTCTCAGAAGTAGTGGCTGTAATTAATATGCGCATGTTTTTAATAATCATGATATATAGAATATTAAAAAATCAATCCTTTCTGTGGTCTATATCGACCAAGTGTGCGGTGTTGGTTACCGAAAAAAATCTAAGAGTGAGATATTTAATCTTATAGAAATGTTTTATACCTCCAATTAAACAACATAGTCTATTTGGGGGATAGTAATTATTGTATATTCTGCATCACGTACAGAATACTCGAGCAGTTTATAATATGTACTCATGGACGCTGTTAGGATGACTATAATTTTGTGCAGTATTAAGGATTAATAATTGAAAAGTGATTTTTACGTGTTTTTATTGCGATGTGTGTTTGTCCTAATCAAACGATTGATGTTGTTGGGTAGAAAGGCTAGTTTTATTGGGGTGCCTCTATTTTTTATAGCGTCTTTTGTTAGAGCTGATGTAGATGTCTCGTTACGTGTTTTAAATTCACTCAAACTTTATTCAGATCAAGTTACATATGTTGCACGTATTTCAGATTGTACTGAGCTTGCGTACACCTCAATTGTGGCTGGAGATGAAAAAATTGTTTTTTCTCCATCAGACTCGAGTTTGGTGGCTACTAATCCATTAGCTTGTGAGCATCAATTTACAGCAAAAGGGGATGATCGCTTTTCGGTATCGCTAGATCTTACGTTCGTTGATCAGTCAAAAAAGACAGTTACAAAATTTTTTCAGCAAGATAGTACTCCTCCTGATGTGACAATAGGCGATATAACTATTGGCGATATTGGTGGTAAACAAACATTATTTATTCAGGCTATTTCTAATGCCTCTGATATTAACTCAATATCACTTTCCGCAATAGGATTAAGGGCGTCAGATCTTAGGGCATACGGAGGTGTCATAGATAAACTGAAAGATAATAATCTTACGTTTGCAGATACAATAGTTGATCAAAGTATATATCAAGACCAGGAAGGTCAAAACTATTTCACATTAGCATTGCCTATATCTAGAGAGCTTGACTCATCCGCAATATCTTTGGACGGCTTGGTTCTTGTTGATGCTGTTGCATTTGATGCGTCAGGAAATAGAGCATCGGTATCAAAATTGTCATTAACTGGCAGTGATTTGGTTGAAGCTGTTAGTGAATTGCGTGCTTCCCCCTCTAAAATAGAAATTTCAGATCAAGTACAAACAATTAAAATAATTCCATCAGTTGTTTACCAATTTAGAGGGCTTACGCCTCTGTTAGGTGAAGGTTCGGGTGTCAGATACTTGTCGTCTCATCCAGATTTGATAGCAGTCTCTGCAGATGGAGTGGTATCTGCGTTGCAGCAAACAGATACAGCAAATGTATCAATTTCTATTTCCTACCCAGGGCTAGCTACAGTTTCAATACCTGTGCAGGCGAATTTTAATAGAAATTTAACAAATCTTAGAGTATCAAGCGGTTTAAATCCTGATGGCTCATATGAGCTAGCTTTTCTAAATAAACAATTTAAATTGCCCGAATTAGAGGCGGTTTTCGATGATGGTAGTTCAGGAGGGTTGCCAGAGCAGCTTAAAGTTGATTACCTTGTACCATTAGCTTATCAAGGGTTAATAGAAGCTGATCAGTTTGCTAATGTTATTGCTAGGTCGCAAGTAACGCAAATTGCACCCGCTCAAGTTGTTGCTCAATTACGTGATAATCCCAGTGTGAAAATCACTATTCCAATTGTAGCTATAGATGCTCTTCCTTCAATTGAGCTTAACGTTCTCGATAATGCAAAAGTTGGAGATAATTTACGGATTGAGGCTAAAGCTAGTGATGATGTTGGTATAGAGAAAGTAGATTTTTATTTCAATAATAAATTAATTTTGAGTAAGAATCGTTTTCCATATGAAACTTCCGTTCAGTTAACAGAAGAAATGCAAAATATGGATTTAGGTATTCGGGCGGTTGTTTATGACACAGCTGGGCAACAAAATGAAACACCAATTCACCTTGTTCAAGTATCTAGTGAAAATCAGACTTTATTAACTACCGAAGGCTTACTAGAAGAGCCACTAGAATTGCAGCGATTTGTGGAAATGAATCAATTGCAGTTTAAGATGGCTGCGAAGCTTAAAAATGCTGCTGGTGCAGTTGGTGTTAACCCGGATTTACTTACTGGTGGTGCTGCTGGAACTTTTTATCGCTCTGGTATTAGTTATGTAGAATTTTATTACGATGGTAAACGAGTATCTCAATCTTATTTTGGTGTAACCCAAGAACGAACTGAAAGAATTAGTTCAATACAAATGAAAACTAATTTATATGAAATATGGACCGGTCGATATCAATTGCCTGAAATTTCTACCGATGAAACAAGCGCTTCTATTTACGCGGTTATGTATGACGAGGCAGGTAATAGCAAGCAAGTACCTTCTAAATTAATACGCATTGTAAAAAATCAGCCACCTAAGGTGATTGTTTTGTCGCCTGTAGAAGGTGCAAAGGTTGTTCCTGGGCAGGTCTTGAATATTGAAGTGCAGATGTTTGATGACACATTAAAAAGAGGCTTAACACTCGATTTACTTATTGATGATAAAGTTGAAGATACATTTTTTTATAGCAATATGCAGTCCAGGGACTTGTTCGCTGCTAATTTAGCTCTTGATAGTGCCAGTCATACTTTTAAAATACCTATAAAACAAGAGTATTTGGGTAAAAATATATCCATACAAGTTTTGGCAAAAGACAAAAAGGATGAGCAAAGTTATTCGGAAACCGTCACGGTTAATGTTCGTGAAGATCAGCCGCCATCTGTAGCGATATCATATCCACTTGAAGGTAATCAATTTGTTGCGGGAGTACCTATAGAGTTGAGGGCAAATGCAACTGATGATTTGTCTATTAAACGAGTAGATTTTTATGCGGCTGGGCGTTTAGTAGGTTCTGATACTAGCAATCCATATACAGCAACATATGAACCAGTAGCTACTGTAGATGACGCTCAAGCGTTAGCCTTTCATGCGGTTGCAGTCGATAGCGCTGAAAATACGGCTCAAAGTATTGATGTCAATGTAACATTAGGCAAAGACGAAGAACCACCTGTTATAAATATTACTTCTCCCGAAGTGACACAAACACAAGCAGGTAAAAATGTAGCGTCAATTATTGAAGGCAGTGAGATAGTTGTAAAGATCACTGGTTATGACAATGTTGGTGTTAAGTCACTTGAGTTACGTGGAATTAAAAACGTAAATGGACAGTTAACGTTAACTGGTGATTTACAAAACGATATTTTAAATAATTTGCCTGTTCAGGTTATACCTGGCGCGCTAAATGCTTTTTCAACATTAAAACTCGTTAATACGCCTTTTTTCACGAATGCTCAGGGTATTGAATATGATGCTTATGATGTAGAAGCGCTTGCTATTGATAAAGCGGGTAATCAGGCATTAACTAAAATTACGATTGGTGTTGGTAATGATAATGATCCAGAGATTGTAGACTTAAGGCAAGAGAGAGATGAGTACTTCCCTCTAGATAAAGTTAAAATTTATACACAGACTCGTGACGACCGTGCTGTAGTAGCGGTTAAGGCGTTATATTATTTAGACGGTAGTCCTACGCCTACTCGGATTGATGTAAATGATGATACAACAGGATTAATCCCATCAAGTAACGTGCAATCAAGCTTTATTCTGGATTTGGCAGCCTTGAATCTTACGGGGAATCATACGATCCGAGCTGATTTTATTGTGACTGATGATGCAAATCATAATTCAAATGATACTGCTGCAATCACGTCCCTGAATATTAAAGTTAAAGCAGATGTACAAGCGCCCTTAATTAGTATTAATACTCCAATTCCAGGATCTGTTCTGTACTATGGCGAGACTATAAATTTTGAGTGGAAGGCGCTTGATGAATCAGGCATAAAAACTGTCTGGATGAGAGCAAATAATGCTGAAATTAACAGACAGGGATTTGCAACTCCTGAATTAAATGCGATAGGTGGTTTCACGTATACAGCGCCAGCAACAGGAACAGATTTAGTTGTAGAGGCCTATGCGGAAGATTATTTTGGCAATGTTTCACCTGTATCAAACTGGCGTTATAGCTTAACCAGTAATACACCACCTGATATTTCTATTAGAAACCCAGCGGCAGGTACTCGTTTAGTTGAAGGTGAGCAATTTACCTTAAATGCCAGTGTAAGGGATGACAGAGGTATCGAAAGTGTAACGATATTTGCTGAGTTAGGTTCGGTGATTTTATATGAGAAAACATTTGATAAAGCCGAAGCTAAAAAACTTATAGATGATGCCAAGTATTTTAGTGTTTCATTGCATGCTCCACATAAACCAGATAATCCAGATGAAATAACTGATTTAACTCCACTGGTTGGTGTGCGAGCGACAGACTCAGATGGTATAACCGTAACTAAAACACTAGATCTTGATATCCTTGAAGATCAAGATGCTCCTAAAATTACATTAAAAATACCAAACGAAAATATTGAAGTTATGCCGGGTGATGGATTCGATGTTGAGTCGCTTGGATATGATAATGAATATATAAATACACTTGTGCCTGTACTGGTACGATCTTCAGGTGAAGAAATTGAATTGTCATGGGAAGTCTTTGCGAGAAAGGATATTCAGGAAAATGTGACCGTTGCAAATCCTCTTAGCTTTGGCGAGTCTCTAACAGCGCAACGTTTTAAGTTAGAAACTGAAGGGTTTGTTCGTTTACCCAGTTCTATGATGTCTTATGCTGGTGAAACGGTTGACTTTTTATTAAAAGCCTCAGATAACGGAATAAATACGTCAAAGAGCAATTCAATTCAATTAAAAATTCTGGCAGACACAGAAGGCCCAGAAATTAAAATTTCCCAGCCTGGTGATAATGTATTTGATCGGCAGCAATTGGCTATTAATGCTACTGCTTCAGATAATACGCTTCTTGCAGATTTGAATATTTATATTGTTGGTGAAGCTTCTCCAAGACTCACATTAATTGCTTTAAATGAAAAAGATTTTTCCACTAAATTGATATCCGATCTTGAAAAACAGTCGCTTGATATTGATTTGTCAACCTATGAGCCTGTAACAGGTGAGCAATACTTTACTGTAGTTGTTGAAGCTACAGATACGTCAGGCAATAAAACGGTTGAAAAACAGCTTGTAAATATCAGGCAGGATTTTAAGCCCGTTATTACACTTGAAGATAACTTGCCTCAAAGTAAGCAGGTCGCAGCAGGATCACTAGCTTATCAAACAGTCAAAGTGACTGATGATTATGTAGATGAAAATAATCAAGTTAAATTCTTCATGGCTTATTCATCGTTGAGCTCACAAAATGGATTAGGTGCAAGAAACCCAACAGGGAATACTAGCGTAAATTCTACTCCATTTATGAGCTGGGATTATCAGGAAGGAGATGCTTATGCTGATAGTTCTTTATTGGTAAATGGTGATAATTATGTGAAGTTTACTGGTGGTACATTAGAGCTGTATCCATTTCAGTCTGGTTTAAAATTAATTCGTAACCTTCAGTGGTCATTCGCGAGTTCAGTGTCGGTCACGTACCAAGTTACAACGTATAGTGATACTGCCTGTACTGCTAAATTGAATAGTTTTATTGTTGATTCTGATGTAATAGATTTTTCTCAATTAATTACTGATAGTATTTCATACTCTGATGTTACAACTGTTGTAGTGACTCCTGTATTAAAAAATGCACAGGGTGATGTTGTAAATAGTTATATCAAGTCTATTTATATTAATTATGAATCTATGGCGGAAGTGTCTAGCTATATTTCATCTGCCACTTCACGATCTGTAACTAAGCAGGCATCAATCAATATCATGCTGGATGATAATTCTGTTCAGCAAGGCGGAATAGCATTTGTTGGTGCGAGAGATCTAATTGCTTCAGATGTCAATGAGAAACTTGCTTCAATGGCTGTGCCTTTGCCCGTTAATTATGATATCAAATCATTCAATGTTTACGCTCATGCACTGGACCGCCTATCTTACGAAAGGCCTTCAGAAATATTGCTACCACTATTGTCACAAGATATTGTAGCTGATCAACAATCACCCAATGTGATAATTACTTCACCAGACAATGGTATTCAACTGGTACCACTTCAAAGAGTTGAAATTAATGCTGAAGTGACAGATGACTCTTCAGGTTTGAAGTCTCTTAAATTGTTCGCCGGAGCACAGTTAGTACAGGAAATTGGTGGCCAGTTTGTCAAAAATAAATACACAATCTATTACGATGTTCCAAGAAACATATATGGTGGTGAGTTAGAGCTTCTTGTTGTTGCTACAGATAATAGTGGTCACTCAACGTCTAAAACACTTAACTTTATTATTGATTCGAATGAAAAGCCGCAGTTAGATTTGCTTGAGTTTGCAAGCTACAAAGTTAATGCCACTTATCAAAAAGTTATTGATAAGCCGGAGAGGCTTAATATTAATGAATTTTGGGTGAGAACAGGCGAAGACTTTAAACTCACAGTTCAATTAGATGATGACGCTGGTTTAGTAAGTTATGAAATATATCGTTTAGATAGGCAGCTTGGTCCTATTCTTGAAGAACCTGCTTATGCTTACGGTACTTCATGTCCAGTAGAACCTGTTGTGACTAAACAGCATGCAGCTGAAATTACTTTTAATCAAACTCAACCGACTGAATATGAGTTACGAGTTACAGATAACTATGGTCACATAACGACTAGAACTATATTAGTTCACCCATTGACTAATATGGTACCTGGTATTCGTATAACTACACCTGCACAAGATCAGTTTATAGTTGCAGGTACTTTCAATATTAAAGTAGGCATTGTTGCAACAGATGACAGAAAACTTGAATCTGATAATGGTAATGCTCAAGTTGAAATTTATGCAAATGGCGTTAAGTTACTACCACTTTCAAAATTCAAAGCTGATTTAAGGCCTGATGAAGAGTTGGGTGGAACGGCGATTATAGAGCAAAAATTTGCTTCTATTTATGACGATATAGAGCGTAATTATACAATAGAACTCGCACGTGACTTTGGTAAACGTGATAGCCCTTATGCTATAAAATACGGTTATATTATGCAGGTTCCATCGGGTCTTATTCGTTCCAATGAACCGGTTACAATTAGAACAGTAATTAAAGATTCAGACGGCGCAATTGCTACTGATGAAGTTACCTTTCAGGCCGCAGAAGACTCTATCATTCCAGAAGTTATTATTTCAGAACCTGTTTTAGGGTTTGCTGCACCAGAATCATCTGACTTTAGGCTTAAGTTTTCAGCCTATGATAATGTAAAAATAGAGCAGTTAGAACTCAGCCAAACCTACGGTGTAAATTTACCCAATGGTAGTTACGTAAGAGGAGAGTTTGGCGCACCAATACGCTCAATTAATGACATACAGAGTTACGATTATCAGCCCGTCACCACTGTCAATATAGATACACCTGAATTTGAGCAAATTGTTAATGTAGAGCGCTTGCAGGATATTATTAATAGTTTTGCTAACCCATCGCTTACGGGCAGTGAGCTTTATGATGTGTGGCTAAAAGTGACAGCTCGAGATGCTTCAGGTCAAATTAGAACTCGTGAAGTTAGCTATCCCGTCCGCATTGATACGCGTCCTATAATTGATTTTGTTGCTCCTGTTGCAAATGATAAAGCTGTAGAAGGCTCTAAGTTAACTGTAATCGTTAATGCCTTTGATGACGTCGGTATAGATTCATTGCGCCTTGTTGCAACTCATGGTGATCAAAATAGTATTGTTGAAATTAGGAACTTACTACTGCGTCAACCTCCCTACGTATTTGAAGTGCCTGTTCCTGCTTATGATGCAAATATACTTTCAAATAATATAATTACACTACGCGCTGAAGCCATTGACTCGTATGGCGCTAAGTATGGTGATTTAGATAAGCATCGTTCAATTGAACCACCGATAAGTTTACAAATTGCAGAAGATCAGCCGCCTGTTATTGCTATTGGCTACCCTGTTAATAATGCATCAGTACTGGAAGGTGAAAAGCTATTAGTACAGGTTAACTCCACTGATGATATTGGTTTAAGACAGGTGGTTTTAAATGTTGAGGGTTTAGTTACCGGTGATAGAAACTTTACAGATACAAGTTTCCCGTATGAGTTTCTGATAGATGTTCCTTATGGACAGGCAAATAAAAACATAAGCTTAACGGCAAGTGCAACTGAGTTACGTTACTCTGGCGAAGAGCAAGTAGTTAACACGGCCAATATAACCACCGTCATTGTAAATGCGGATACTGAAGCACCTATGATACAGCTTTATACACCTGTTGAGACAGGTGCTACTGTGGTTGAAAAACGCGCAATTACTTACGCGGCTGATATAACAGATAATGTTGAGGTTGCTCAGGTTCAAATAAGCTTACTTGCAGACACAGATAATGATGGCATTGATGAAGTATTAACAAATCAGCTTGTATTTGCCCCACCATATGCCGGCCATATTCAACTTAAAACGATTGGTGAATATGTAGGCGATGTAAATACCCCGCTTACACAACTGGCACTGCAATTTAAGCTTGTAGCTAGTGACGGTGTAGGCAATCAAAGTATTATTCTACGTAGTGTTACTTTGATTAAGAACGCTCCGCCTCAGGTAAACCAGATACAAATTTTAGACAGTCGTGGATACAGTTTAGGTAGTGCGCTGACAGAAGTTACTGAAGGTCGTGGCATTATTGTTAATGTTATAGCGAGTGATACTGAAGTTGGTGTTGATTCATCCAGATTACTATTTGCAAGGGCTGCTTCTGTAGATGGCTTAACTTATAAGTTGATGGGGGAAGATCAGGCATCACCATTCCAATTCCATATGACAGTGCCTGTGGGTTACGTTGGAGATACTTTAAGTTTCAAAGCCGATGCTACCGATGTAGATGGTTATGTTTCACAACTATCCGGCGCATTGAATTTAACCATAATTGAAGATCAGCCACCAACAGCGTCTATTATTAAACCTGCGAATGATGAAACTGTACTTATTGATGGTCAGTCTCAGGAAATATTTGTAGAAGCAATTGATGATCTTGGTAGTGACGGTATTGATAGGGTAGTGTTCTATGTAAATGGAGCACCTGTTAAAACGGTTTATAAATCATATACAGATCAAACGGGATCAGCTGCACAGGAGTATATATATCGTGCAGTTATTAATCCCCCGCAAGGTGCTAAAGGTTTTGTAGTTCATGCTGTCGCATTTGATATTTTAGGCCATAGCACACAAACTGAAACTGTTCGTATAGGGGTGATTGAAGATACAGTCGTGCCTAAGGTTTCAGTGTTAAGACCAGCGACTGGCTCAATATTAACAGCGAATGAGTCTATTCGTGCCGTAGTGGCAATAGAAGATATAGGTGTTGATGATGATCGTCAGGTTTCAATGCAATGGATTCGCGAATATCAGGATTCAACGGGCTGGAATACAATTGAAGAAAAAACAAAATCTATAATACGTGACGAGACTCGTATTGCAGGTGATACCACGCCTCTTAGTGAGCCTGATAATAATTATTATATTTATTTTGATGATTTCCTAGATTCAGCTGTATTACGACGCACACAATATAATAATGAGCGAATTCGTGTGGTTACAAATGTAACGACACCAAACCATCAGGTAAGCAGTGAAACAACTTATGAAATTGGATTACCAATTTCTGTTAACACATTCGTATTACCCAATAATGACCCATCTGTTGTTCAGGTTTATTACACTGCAATAGATCAATATCGAAGTAGTACAAAAGTGGGTGCTATGGTTGGTGCATGGTCAACGGTAGATCCTATGCGTGTTGAGCAAGGTTTAGGTAACTTATTGCAAAATGAGTTGGTATTCCCTAAATCATCGCCAAGAGTTGAGCCAAGAACAGCAATATTCCTTGCGGACAATGCTGATCAGGTACTATCTCAAGATGGAAATAATTATCTTTATTCCGATTTATTGGCAAGTGCAACAGAAATATTTGCGGGTACCATCACTGAGATACATAGTGACTCTGCATTTGTTTTGGCATCTAAAACAGGCCAGCTACCTAATGGCAAATTAATAGAATCAGGTGCTGATTTTGTAAGCCAGATGGTGAATAAAATTTCTGAAACACCAACAACAGGTGGTGTTTATATTGAAAATACTCAGGGTGAGTTATTAATTTTTAATGTACGAAATACAGAAGATCAGTTTGGCTTACCTTATTTGCTGGCGGGTCGCGTTGATATGCCATATGCAGATGTTTATGGCTTAACTCGTAAGGATGATTTAGTACTGGTTGCAAATGGTAATGGTGGTGTTCAAGTTGTAGATATAAGTGATCTTACCGCCCCGTACCACGTTGGATATATAAAACCAAATGGCTTTACACGTGATGTAGTCGTTAAAGATAATTTTGCGTATATAGCCGCATCTCAAGAAGGCGTGGTTATTGCGGATATTTCATCACCCTCTATGCCGATCATTGCTGTAATTGATACCTTTGGTGTTGCTAACAGAATTAAGATTGAAGGCAATACTGCTTATGTAACAGACATGGCTGGTGAAGGACGCACGTCTCAACTCAATATTATAGATATAACTGACCCATATTCCCCAAGACTACAACGTACCATCGAATTAAACCCAACAAGGCCAGATTGGGTTGCTGACGGTAGTTACGATGTTGAAGTAAAAGGCGGCAAAGCATTTGTAACTGTTCATTATTCTGATCAGGAAGATATTCCTGTTCAAACAGTCGTTGAAACTATTCACTTAAGTAAGCTGGATGATCCTCGTATTGATGCGACGATTCCAGCACTAATACATGAAAAAATTGAACTTGCTAATGGCAATGGTCCTGTTGACCCACTACTTGCAATTGCAAGTAGTGGACTTAGTCTGGTTACACCTGATACTTATGCCATTGATATTGCTGCACGAGGAATGGTGTTTGCCCGCGGAGGGCTTCAGGTTGCCGGGGGTAAAACGGGTATTAATCAAATTGACTTACCAAGCTTGTCGGTCATTTATCATCAGCCATTACTCGATCAGAATAATGTTAAAACCAATTTAGATAATATTGTGATTGAGTTATCTGCAGTTTTACCCACAACCACTGACTTAACTCAGTATGTTCGTATTGTTGCGGATAATGCCTTAATTGGCGAAGACGTTACTAATAAATTTACTGTAGATTTTTCACAACGTGCTGGACAGGATGCAACTCGATTTATTGAGTTAACTAGAATTACGGATCAGCTTCTGGACAGTAATCGTCAATACTTCGTCATTGTTACTAAAGGGCTAACCCCTGTTACTGGTCTTGCTATGGAAGAAGATTACGTGTTCTCATTCACGACCTCAGTTGCAGGTATTGAAAATGCACCTGATATTGAGACTGTCTTCCCTGATGTTGGCGATATATCTGGTGGTACTGAAATAACAATTTCCGGTGAGAGGTTTGGTACAAACCCACAGTTATTTATTGGTGGCCAACAACTGATAATTAAAGATGTAACTTCTGCTATAAATGCTAACTCGGCTGAACCTCTAGATCGAATTCAAACTATTGTAGCAACCACTGTGCCGAACTATGCTGGCCCTGCAGCTGTTATGGTTATCAATGACGCTGGTCTTGAGGATACTGCTATTGGTGGCTTTACCTATGTAGACCAATTGTTGATTTCATTTATTAATCCACCTGTCGTTAGAGTTTCACAGGCCGGTGAGGGTGATGTAGTTGAAGTGGTTGGTTATGGATTCCATTCTGATATTCAATTAAGAGCCTATAAGGCTGGCGCTCCTTCATCCGCAATTATCGATGATGTCGATCAGGATCGTTTAAGACTATACAGTGCTGAAAAAATGACATGGACTGTTCCCGATTTTGGCGACAGCTATCGCGGATTTGTTGATGTAGAAGTGTTTGATAATCAGGGCAGACGATATCTACTGCCTAATGCATTATTCTATGGTCGTTTACAAACAACCCGACAGTTAGAGGCAGCAATACCATTTACTGCTGGTGAAATTAATGCTCTTACAGATGGCTTAGAACCTGATTCATCAAAAGAAATAAAAGTTTATGTGCCAGATACATTAAAACTACCACCAGGGCAAATAGTAGATGTTGCTTCTGATCCTGATCTGGGTCTTGCCTATGTACTTGGCCGGGGGCATGTTATATCTACAATTCAACTTGATACTGGAACTATAGGAAGTACTGAGGTAAAAACCCGTGAGTTATTTGAAAAGTATTTTGCACCTGGCTGGATATCATTAGTCCGCTACGATAGAAATACTATTGAAAATGCTGCACCTATGTATGGTTTAGGCTATTTCAATTTACCTCAAGAATTAGTACCTTCAGCAATGTTGCTCACAGAAAAGCAATTATATGTTACTGCCGAAGGTTATCATTTCCCTTATCTTAATACGGAATATGAAGATAAGAAGGTCTTACTTGTATATGAAAGTGAAAAGCGTTTGCCAGGGCAAGGTGGTGTGACAGAACAACCACAAGGCTTGGAACGACAATTTATATATAGCTTACCACTTGATTTCACATCCGTACCGACATCACTGGTTGCGCAAGGTGATTTATTATTTGTATCAAGCAAAGATGATGGCGTTGCGGTTATTAGTGTGGCTAACCCTGCTAAACCTGTTGTGATAAGAAGTATTAAGAAAGCTATTTATAATGGTGAAGTTGTAAACCTGTCGCCAAATAAACTACAAATTATATCAGGTCAGTTATATGTGACTACCGCTAGTTCACGCTTTGTATTTGATGCAACTAAGCCAAATTTGCCGCAGGTTTCCGCCAATGGTTTAGGTGGGATTAGCTTTACAGCGTTAGAAGAGAAACAGGAAGCTGTATACATAGATGGTTCTACACTTGCTGCATATGATGTTGCAAGGCCTGCTAATATTCGTAAAGTTAAAGATTACAAGGCCAGGGGTTTTGATATTCCTGGCTATGTAACGCACCTTGATGGCAATCAAAATCTTGTTGTGGCCTCTAACAAAGATGGTGGTGGGTGTACTGGCGGAGATAAGGTTACCTACTTATCAGTTTATGATTTAAGTGATAAACAGGAGATACCTTTATTGGACTCCTATCAGTCATCTGAATGCGGAGGGCGTGATATCAGAAAGACTCTCTTGACGGACGATGGTTTAATTATTTCAGCCTTGTCATCACCGAGTGCGGGTGATCTCAACTATTTCCTTAAAGACGATACAAGAGGTTATTCTAAATCAAAGTTATTGTTTACTGATGTATTAACGTTGGACATTGTTAATACATTGCCAGTTAACAGCTCACTAGGTGTGCCTCTAAATCAAACCATCACTCTCGAGTTCAATATACCGCCTGATACTGCGAAGTTTGATCCAGAAACTTATATCAAGTTGCTACAGGATGATGGCACTGCAGAAGGTGTAAACATAAACGTTAATGTAACGGTTGATGCTCTGGATAGCCGTATACTGTACGTGCAGCCTTTAACTGCATTAAGCCCTACTAGTGAATATGTGGTTTTATTAAGTGATGCACCGGAAAGTCGTCGTACTCAAGGTCTTGTTGATTATGAATTCCGCTTTATTACAGGTGTAGACAATTCTCCTGTACCAAAAATTTTAGATGTTTCACCTTCAGTCGTTTCTACTTCTGGAGAGACATTTACGGTTACTACAAAGTATTTAGTATCTGGATTTACCGTTGCCGGTGTTAATGCAAATATAGTTTCTGCTCCAACTTCTATTTCTGTAGACGAATACAGTTACACTGTGACCGCGCCAGCAAACTTATCTGGCCCGGCTGAGCTTATAGCACAAAATGATAATGGTGCTAAAACAAGTCTTCTAGGTGCACTATTGTATGTAGACCCTTTAGATCTTTATAGTGTTAGCCCTGAACAGGGCTCAATTAATGGTGGCAATGTAGTTATTATTAAGGGTCGTGGTTTTAGGGCTGGAGATACGGGTCTTCAAGTTAGGTTTGATAATGTAGTTGTACCTGATGAAGACGTAAAAATTCTTGATACTGAAACACTTCAAGTGATTGCGCCACAAGGTAGAATTGGTGATGCAATTATTACTGTTGAATTGTCTAATGGTCAGCTTGTAACTTTAAATACTTATCAATATGTTCAACCTATTCAGTCCAATATTCGCAATCAAGATGGTCGAATTTACGATGCGATTCTGGACCCAACAGGAACCTACTTAATTACAGCTGCCGGTAATAACGGTGTAGTAATTTATAATATTGAATCATCCTCATTCACTGCAGATGTACAAAATCCATTAAACCCAGATGATTTGCGTGAGTTTATTGATCAGAACTCTGATGATATTGATGATCGTGTGTTAACCAAAATCACACTACCTGGCGGATATAAAGCGGTTGGTATCGACACATACTTTGAACGCTCCAGTGACCGCGTGTTTGTGATAGGCACAAGCGGTACAAACGCCAAATTGTTTATTTTGAATTTTGAAAACGGAAATATACAAGAGTCATCAATTATTGCAGAACTAAAACTCCCCACGGAATTTGCTAAAGGCATAGTTGTTGACAACGGCATGGCTGCAATCGCCATGGGTGAGGCAGGTCTTGGCTTAGTTGATGTATTCCACCAAACAAAGAGTTATCTTGCGAGCAGTTTTGTTCTTGAGCAATCTATGCCTGCTCTTGATCTTGATAGAGTTATAACAAATGCATCTTCAGCTACTGTATATGCAATGGTAGCAGGGGAGTACGACCTCAATTCCAATATGTTGCTATCTTCAGACGACCCGACCACCGGTGGTTTCTATTTAGTAGAACACAATGCACAGCAGGGATTCATACAAAGAGGAACATTGCCGATTCCTGCGAGCCGCGTAAAAGTTCAGGGGAATTATGCATACCTTGCATCTGGTGATGCAGGTATGGTTATTGTTGATATTCAAGATCTGGATAATCCAGTTATTGCTGCTCGAGTTGTAAATGTGGGGTATGTATATGATGTAGATGTAAGTGGCAATATTGCCTACATCGCTTTAGGCGATAAGGGTGTATTAACTATTGATGTTACACAACCTAACAAGCCTGTAGTAACCGATGGAATGGAAGCTTTACCTGGTAGTACTTTACAGCTTGTATTAGCTGGAGATTACGCGGCTTATACAGGTGGGGTTGATGATCGATCTTCTAGTGTTATACAGGTAACACCTGATGTGGTCTTGAAGATACATTCAATTGTTCCGAAGAATAGAATTCTGGATCAAGCCGTTACAGGTGGATATAAACTTTATATTAAGTTCAATATGGATATCGATATGCAACCGCAGATCGATAATAGTCCATTCTTTAGTGTGCTTGATGCTTCTGGGCAGACAATAAGTACATCGACTTCTATTGTAAGCAATGATGCGATTATAAGTTTGAACGATATTTCAGGCTTGACAGTGGGTGACAAATTAACAGCAGTAGTCGCTTCAGGTGTTAAGGTTGTTAAGCTACTAGATAATAGTTATGTAGATTTGTACGACCTAAAACAGCAGCAACGTTTTGAGTTTACTTACCGGGGAGCATTATATTTCGCACCGACTATTGATGCAGTTGTCCCTCGACGTATTCCTCAAAATAGTAATCAACAAATTACTATCACAGGTTTAAATATTCCGCCTGACACTTCTCGGATTAGAGCTTTTGTAGGTGGTCAGCCAATTACTATTGATCGTGCTGAAAGTTCAAGCGCTGATAATTCAGCAACAGTTATTTATGCAACCATTCCTGCTTTAAATGTTTCAGGACTATTTGATTTAACGGTAGAAGTTGACAATGGTGGTTTGTGGCAGGCAGCAAACTTATTCGGTGCCTTTATGGTAGATGCGCCGATCTATTTCGATTCCTTTACGCCTCTTTGGGGGCCAATTGATGGTGGCATAACCCTTACCGTTACTGGCGAAGGCTTTGAGCCGGGTAATTCTGTTACAAATGGACTGCAATTAAGAATTGGTTCTGTACCAGTGCGTTCCATGCGAGTGTTCTCGACAAACTTAATGGAAATTACTACGCCAGCTGGCATTTCAGGTAAGAGTGAACTGTATGGTGAAGACCGTTATCAGAATAGCGCATCTCTCAATGGTGAATCAGGTGTTGGTTATGGCTTAAGAACTATCGCTAATCATAAACCTCAATTTGTTAAACCAACAGAAGTTATTATTGATCAAATAACAGGTGTCGCAATTACGAATGGTGGTTTTGTAAATAGCCTGTTCCCAAGCACCGTATTATTAAAAGATGCGCCCGTTCAGAACTTTGGTAAATCAATCTTCCCCGATAACTTGAGAGCAGCAACATTTGACATTCAAAATCCATTGAATCCTATATTGGTTGGTGGTGCATCCTCTCTGCCGAGTGGTGAAGAAGCGATTACTGCTATTTCCAAATATAAATTGAAAAAATCTCTTTCAATGTTAATGGATGGTGGACCATTAACGTCAGAGCAACAGGCACAATTTGATCAGGTAAAGCATACCGTTCTACCTACTTCTATCGACTCAGTCAAAATAGTCCCCGTTCAAGAAATGGAAGAAAATGAATTACGTAAACGTTTATATGTAGCGAATGGTAGTGGTGGTATAGCCCGCTTAAACCTGGATGATCAAAATGGTTTACAACTTATTTCACAAATAATGAATGAAACCGATCAGCTGCAAACAGTTAATGTTATGAAGTGGGGGCATGCTTTGTATGCCACTCAAAGCAAAGATTTAGCAGGTGGCGATCCACGACAGACCGAAAGAACAACTTGTCCTCAAGCAGGCGCAGAAGGCTTAAATTCACAAATCGTTTCAGTTAACTACATTGAACCGTTTGATCCAGTAAATGTAGACAGACTGGCAGGTTTGAGTGGATTGAAAGCCATTGCTCGTGATGATGAGTGGCTGTATGTGGGTGGTTCAATTGGAGGCGTTAAATATAAACCACTCGCTGAAAAGGCATGTGAACAATTTAGACTGTACTCGCTAGAAAATTCAAGCTCCGGAAATTTATTGCAAGCAGTAAATATATTTGATCCAGCTCTTCAACAACAATATTCATTAAGCGGTGGTATCTACGATATCAAACGTTATGGCGATTATATAATTGTTGCGGTAACCGGCGGTGTTGAAATATTCCATAAAACTAATAGCAATTTAAAAACAGTTTTTAATCTGGAGAAACATTTACAGCATAACCCAGGCTCAGGTACTCAGTTATCGTTGAAGGGTAACTTGCTATTTGTATCTGCACGTTCAGGTGGTGTCATTGTGTTAGACATTACTGATCCATTAAATCCAGAAGTCGTTTCTGCAGGTAATACTGAAGCGGTTGATTCGATAGATGTATTTAAAGATCGACTTATTACAGTGGCCCCTGATACAGGGCTTACCGTTATACAGCTGCCTCATTCATTTGTTGTATCTTCTAATGTCAAAGAAGGTGGTGTTATTGCAGAATCAGAAGACCTGGTAATAGAATTTAATGAAGAAATAACAGAGGTTTCATTACAAGCTGTAGATGCCGTAAAAGTTACTCGCCTGGATACAATGGCTGATGTAACAGAGACTGTTACCGCAATTGAACCTGTAGAAGGCCATAGTAAGCGTTTCTCTGTTAACTTCACTCGCCAGCCCAATGTGACTTATCAGTTACAGGTAATAGATGCGAATAATCTGCGTAATACTAATCTGTGGCGTACATTTAGCTTAAATGTGACTGCGGCACCTATAGGGGCTTTACGACCAGAAATTAGCACGGTTACTGGCGGTGTGTTCCATCGCGGTGATAATAGTGAATTAATTATAAGTGGTAATGGATTCCGTGCAGAAACTCAGGTTTATGTAGACCAACACGCTCTTGTTAACGCTGAATTTATAGACTCACAAACCTTACGTATACCAATGGGTAGTTTAGAGCCGGGTATCTTAGGTGTTGAGTTGGCTTTAGGTCAGCATCATATACGTGTAATTGATGGCGGTATGAGCAACGCAATGCCGGGTAGTGTAGTTATTGCCGAAGCGCCATCAAATGTTATTTACACAGTAACCCCAGATAGTGGCCCTATTCGTGGTGGTATCGAAATAGAGTTAGAGTCTAATGGTCTGGCTATTTTACCAGGTGCAAAAATGATATTGCGCTCATCAGCTCAACAGGGCCCTGTTGTTGAAATACGTTCTGAAGAAATCGTACCAGGCATTGTAGTATCTAATTTACATGACGATGTAGTTACACTGGATAAGTTTAAGTTTATTTTGCCGAGCGTTGATGGTCGCGATCGTACTCAGTTTGAACTTTATCTCTCTATGGCAGGCAAAGAAATTTTGGTAGGCGAGTTCTCTTATTCAGGCGATGTAGGACGCGGAATAAACTTACCCAATTATCCTCCTATGGTTGTTGGTGCTGCTGAAGTTCGTGATCAGACAATGTTTGTTGGTGTTAAAGATGGCTTAATGCCAACATCAACAAATCGTTTCTTAATGCCTTCGGGTTTGGAAATTTATGATATTGCTATATGGGATAGGCCAATTAGGTTGTCACAATTGCCAACTGCATATCCTGTAACAGGTCTGGCTAGTTATGATCAAGGACTATATTTAGCGAGTGGAAGTGATGGACTGTTAGTTGTTGATATTGCGGACTTAACTCAACCAACGGTTATTAACTCATTCCCTGTGCCAGGTCAGAATGCTACAGATTTAGATATTAATAAATTAAACAGCGTGTTAGCACTTGCAGTAGCAAGCGAGACAAATGGTTTTATTAGATTCTTTGATCTTAATGATCCTGAATTAGACAGTCCAGCTGGTTACCAAACCATTGCCTTTACTGCGGGAGATTTACTTGGTCAGCCTGTAGATGTTCAGTGGAAAAATGGAAAACTTTTTGTTCTTCTATTAAGAAGTCAGCAGTTATATCTGGCGACATTTGAAGGATTTGGTTCTACTGTTACCTATCAGGTGCAGGCAGTTGAGCGTGGAGTTACGACGTCTGATTTATCAAGTGTTTCATTTGTTGTGCAAGAAGGGCAAATTATTATTAGTACCGCTGATGAGTATTTAGTATTGCAGGAAGTTGATAATACATACCAAACAGTTAACTGGAATGATAACCGTGAATCGGATAATGAGGTGTTTATTAACCAGGGTGGTTTATTTGTTGCCGGTGGTGAAGGGGTAATCGATACACCAACAGGTAAATTGACAATTACGTCTATAAATCCGTCTAGTGGATCAGATATAAGTAGCAATGATAAAATAACAATACAATTATCAGGCTTGTTTAATACAGATACTGTTTCTACTGCTATTGAATTACTGGATAGCAATGATATTGCTATACCAGCTGCAGAGTATACTGCGGAAGGTGTTAACACTTTAAATGGTGGTTATGTTGATATTCAGTTTACTAACCAGTTAGCATATAGTGGCTTATTAAAGCTTAATATTAATTCTAGCCTGACTGATTTGTCGGGTGTTGCTATATTAAAACCACAATCGTTAACATATAACCTTGTAAATGCTAATAGGCCAATTATTAGCAAAGTAGCGCGACAAATTTCTGGTGGTGTTTCAAATAACTACTTCCATGGCGATGGATCAGAAACTGTTGTGGTTAGCGGTGCTGGTTTTGGTGCAGACGCTGCACAATTGAATATTAAATTGGGAAATATTCAAATTGATTCGGCTACAGTTACAGTAGTTAACGATTCTGAAATTAATTTCACTATACCTAAGCTGTACATAGGCCTAAATCAAACTATTCTGTCATTAAATATTGAGCGCAATGCGCTATCCGCCCACTTAAATGCAGCAATCGTGATTCTGCCACGTACAGAAATTCAATCGGTTAACCCAGCAACAGGTCCACCACAGGGCGGCAACCTTATCGATATTTACGGTAGAGGTTTTAGTAACTCTACAATTATCAATTTTGCTAATAATCAAGCTGCTGATGTTAAAGTATTATCAGCGAATCATATTCAGGTTCGTGTTCCGTCTGGTAGCTTTGGCTATGTAGATGTTATTGCAGAAAATACTTTATTCGCTGGTGAAGAAAGTCGATTAACTAATACGTATTTTTATACTGGCCAAAGTACAGGCAGTGTCGATTTATCTCAAAATAATAATAAATCTAGCCCTGTTACCGCTATAGCGATAAATAATCAGGCGCTATATGCCGTGACTGGTGGCGGTTATCAACCGGTAAATCGTGAAGGAACCTTGCTTGAAGCGTTATCTTCTAATCAGGCGCAGCTTGTAGTTGCCGATATCTCAGACCCTGTTCGTCCTGAAGTTATATATAAACAGTTCCTTAATGAATCATTGCCATACTACATGGATGTCGTTCTTCCGCCTGAAGGATTTAGTGATCTTAAGGTTCAGAATAATGATTTGATATTATTGGGTGGAGATCGTTTGTATCACTTTGATATAACACTTGCTGCTGACCCAATTTTATTAAGAGAATATCGTTTGCCTTCTACGGCTAAACATCTAACTTTAGATGGTAATCTTGTCTATGCAAGTGGCGACTTCGGAGTAATTATTTATCAGCTGCGAGCAGATAGAAGCTTACTTGAGTTAAAACAATTAACGACTCAAATATTAGGTGGAGCTGCTGGCGCTTTATTTGTGAATGAAGAAGAACTGTTTATAGCTGTAAATGCCATCAATAAGATTTTAGTTGTTGATTTAATGCAGGGTGATTTTAATGTTATCAACCAAATTGCTTTAGTTGATTCTTTAGATCAGTCATTTGAAGTTGCAGATATTTTTGTACAAAATCAACTTATGTTTGTATCAACTGGCGATTCAGCAACTGTAATGTTGTTTGCATTGCGCAATAATGATCAGTCTTTTGTGTTGTCACAGATTCCTTTAACTTATTTACAGCAGGGTACAAAATTATTTGCGGGTGATATTCAACTACTTGGGCAAACTTTATACGTTGCTTCAGCAGATGGTGATTTGCAAATATTTGATGTTAGTAAATGGTTGAATGGAAATTATCAGTCAAATATAACGCTTAAAAATTATTACTCAGCCATGGGTGCTGTGAACTCAATGGCATTTAATAGTGAGGTTATTTATACAGGTACTTCATTTGTTAAAGTTAATGAGAATTCAGCAGAAAATCCTTTTGACGTTGGGGTTATACCGCAGAGACTTAGTGGTGGTCTTAATACAATCGTTAACGAGCAATTAACTATTATTGACCAACAACCAGTCAATAATGGTGTGTTACCAGCATCTGAATCGATACAGGTACAGTTCAATAGAATTCTTGACCCTGCATTGATTACAAATGAAGGTCAGAACTTGGTTGAATTAACATTATCTGGTCAACCAGTGAGTGGGTTTATTAGTACTCAAATTAATAATCAGGGTACTGTCCTTATCTTTAGACCAATTCAAAGTCTTGAAGATGATAGAGAGTATCGTGTACGTATTAGTTCTAATATAGCGGGTATACAAGGCGAGACGCTACTGGAAGATTATTCATTCAGGTTTATTGCTGATGCAGAAACTCAACCCCATATAAGTTCTGTTGAACCTGTTTATGGAAGCTGGCTTGGTGGCGAGCTAGTAACTATTAAAGGTACAGGTTTTACAACGGGTACATCAATAGTTGTCGGTGGTCAGCAAGTTTCAAACTATGTTTCACAGCTAAATAATGAAATCAGCTTTATATTGCCAGCTTTACCTGTTGCACCAGTAAGAAATAGTGTTGTTGGTGTAAGAGTTGAAAATGGCTTGTTATCAGATTTTAATTCGGCTGCATTTACTTATGTTACCCAGCCAACAATTGAAAGCATTGGTTTGTATGATGTTGTAACGAACACTATTGATTCTTCTGTCAACCGATTTGAGTTTAATGCAGGTGAAACTATTGCTATTGATGGCGATGGTTTAAATGCATTAACAACAGTTAGAATTAATAATAAAGTAATTAACAATGTAACAGTACAGGGTGCTCGACGCCTGAGTTTCCAGATACCGGATGATACCTTGAGTATATTATCTGTTTCTGTAAGTAATCAGTTAAATCTAAGTGATGAAGTTGTAGATCAACAGTTGTTTGTTGAACTACCGACTACTAAGCAAATAAGTACTTCATTTGGTGCTTCAATTTCTCGTACTGAATCATTATTGCTCGTTGCCGACACTCAACTGCGCTTATTCGCGACGAATAATGGTTCAGTTCCAGTGCTCTTATCTACTATAAAGCCATCTGCTGAGTTGCATGCAAGCGCTTTATCTGCGAGCTATTTAGTGGCCGAGGTTGGTGATCGTAATGAGCTTGATATATATGATATAAGCAACATTTATGCACCAGTATTAATTAATCATGTTTTTAATCCTGATTTGGTTTTGCATGATGGTCTAATCATTTCTGGGCAACAATTTATTAGTCGTTCAAATACGGAAATTCGTGTAGGTAATATGTATGGCTTAGGCTGGCAAACATTTGCTATACCTAATATTGATATTGTTACAGACAATACTTATTTGTATGTACTAACTCCATCTTCGATTGAAGTTAGATCATTAAATGAAATTGATTCAGTAGTCGCATCATTACCTCTTGGTATAGTTCAAGCAAAATCACTACAACTTAATGGCCAACATTTAGTCGTTCAGGGTATAGATGAAATTGAGTTATTCGATACTGCTTATCAACCTCAATCTTTACGCTCTTTAGGTTCTATACCCATTACAGGGCTAGAGTCTGTTGCAATTAATGGCGAGTTACTGGCTGTTCAATACGGTGGTGCAGTAGCAAATGCTATTAAGGTATTTGATATTCAGCCAGATTATTCTGGTGCAGGAAATCTTGCTTTATCTGAAGTTGCTCAGCTAGAAACCTTAAGTTCACGTGCTCAGTACATGCATTTTGAGAAAGATTTGCTTGAGTGGGTATCAGGCGTAAGTTATGTTAATTCTGTTATTCCTGTTAATAATGTATATCAGAGTTTACCAACTACTGGCATTGCACAATCTAATCAGGCACTGGCATTTAACGTTATTGGTAATGAGCAAGCCTGGCGCCCAGTTGTTGTCGATGTTGTGGATGTAACTACTAACGGCATAGTATCTGGTTCTACTTCATTGCAAGGCAAACAACTTCAATTTAATATTCAAGGACAGAATTACCAAACTGATAATGCATATCAGATGCGCTTGTTTAATGAGCCTGTGGCTGACATTGATGGTGTAAATATAAGTTTTGATATGCCCTGGATAATGCGCTCAGCTAGTTTATTTGGCCAAACCGTATTAAGCATAGAAAAAGTTACGCCTTCTTATGTATTATCTCAGTCACCTGTGTCATTGGTCTTATATGGCCAGCAATTAGAACAAGTTACCGAGCTAAAGCTGAATAATATTGTAGTGCCACAATCCAACTGGACGCTTAATCCAATTAACACACAGTTAACGTTTACAACTCAGTTAAATGTGCCTGGAATATACAGTTTAAGCGTGACACACAATAATCAATTATCTAGTTTACCTGCTGCTGTTGTAGTATCTGATCAAATTAGTATTAGCAGTGTACAAACTGATCATGCTGTAGCTAATACTGTTAGTGCCGATGGTGGTACTGCGATAAACCTTGTAGGAACAGGGCTGATTGGTGATGTTAATGTTCATTGGATGGCTGTAAATAGTAGTGCACCGGCAGATAGAAGTAATTTAGTTAACCATGTTCTAACCTCTACCGGTTTAACTTTTGTGTCTCCAGCTTCAGTTCATGGTCAGTCTTATCAGGTGCTTGTTAAGCGTGCGTCTACAAATGAAACTGTATTGGTTTCACAGTTAATTAATAGCGTAGATGATACACGGCCAATCATTCTTTCGGGCAATGGCCTGTCATATAGCGATCCAGTAAACCTGGTGTTTGACGAGGCTATTCAGGTTAGTGGCTTTACAGTAACGAGTGAACTTTTGGACTATTCTGCTACCGGAACGGTTGATGTAAGCAATAATTTTGAACTGCTCGTTCAGGATAATGCGGTTCAACTACGTCCTAATGCGGATTACACATTACAGAATAACCGTATTTATAATATTTCTATTTCCGGTATTGCCGATGTTAATGGAAATATTGCAACTAATAATTACACAGTTGGTTATCAGTTAGCCTCTGGTTTATACACTCAGGCATTTGTGGCAAATGATAATCTACCACCTCAACAACTCATGATTGTAAATAGTGAGGATGGTGCACAATTATCTACATCAACCCTTACGCGTGGTAATAATTATCAATTCCAGGCGACAGCAGTCGATAACATGGATATGAACTTGTCTGCATACCGCGCTCGTATTTCCACCGACGGCGGATTTACTTATGCTTCATATGTTGACCTAAAACGTGTAAAGGTTAGCGATAATCCGGCGATGTTTAACTACATCATTGAACATGACGTTTTACAGACTCACCAAGGTTTATCTATACAATTATTTGTGAAAGATGCATCAGAGAATGTACGTGAAACAACATTTAACGCAGCATTAAGTGACCCAAATATTAACATTGATTCTTTTGCTACTTCACCTGCTGCGGCAGAAGAAATGACAAGGAGTAATTTGAGTTTTGCTATTAGTGGTGACATTGACCTAATTACCAAAGCTGAAGTTGCGGTTAATAATCATTGGCAGAATATTGCGATTAATGCAGGTCAAAACAATGCGACAGCTCAATTATCATATTTGAATCCTAGACTATCTGATATAGCGCCAGCTACAGATATTTCTGTCAGCATTCGGCTAGAATATGGATTAGATGGAATTGTATTAAACGACTTTACGTATCCATTACTTGCTGATGCGACTATTCCAGAAATACAAATTGTATCTCCATTGAATGGCTCTCAAGTACCGTTACAACAAGCTGTTAATGTACAACTTCAGTCTACTGATGCGAAAGGTATTGAGAGGGTAGAGGTTCAGGTTAATGGTTCAGGTTACGTGGCGCTTAATGATGCGAATAATTTTTCATATACGCCACAGGATACGAATCCTGTCATTATTGATGCACGCGCTTTCGACCTTAATCAAAACCAGAGTGCTGTAGCTTCTATTACACTTATGCCATATGACCCTGATACTGGTAAGCCAGTACTTGATTTATTGTCACCTGAAAATGGTCAGATTTATCATTCACAAGAATCCATTAATGTATCAGCATTGTTACGTAATATTACAAATGCAGATATATATATCGATTTAAATGGTGTTGAATCACCGATCCCTGTTACGAGTTTTATTCGTACCACAAATGACCCAGAATTATTGTCGGTAGATATTAATTTACCAACTGTTGCAACTGATTCCACAGCTGTATTGCGTCTGGTGTCTGGTCTATTAACCGAAAGACGTTATATAGAAATACTGTTTGACGATGGAATAGTAGAAACAGCTACGGTTATTATAAAACCTGCGCAATCAGTTCTATCGGGTACGGAATTATGGATTGATGCACAAATACCTACGGCAATGACAGATTTCAATAGTTCGTCTGTCATGAATGTATTTGATCCTGAAAATGCAGCTCAAGCTACAACCAGCTTTGCTTTGGGTAAGGGGGCACTTCCAGTTGAAGTTAATGATATTAGCGGTAATGTGCGTATTGAAACTAAGCTCAAAGACTTATCAGGTTATGAAACATTAAATTCTCAGCTAATTTCGAAAATACCTTATTTAAGCGCAGTAACAAACAATATATATACAGTTACAAGTGCAGAGCAATACATAGAGCATATTGTCGCAGTGACTGGATTGAAACCAGTTTTAGACAGTATTGTATGGGCTGTTAACAGTGTTAACGGCGGATTTGAACTGCGCGATACTAACGGCGTAATTGAAGCTTTTTCTACAGGGAATATAGATGGTTTGTGGTTTAGCGGCAGCTTCTTAATTGCGAATGTAAGTAAGGGTATTGAGAAGAGCGTTTATGTCTGGAGTCTTCAGTCTAATACTTTCACTACTGCCGCTCAGTTTGCTGTGCAAGGTGAAGTTGTAGGCGCAAATGGTCCAAATATTTTTATAAGAAATGGCAATTTGTTACGCGCGATGCACTTCAATGGTTCTTCGTTTATCGATGTTGTTGGTACGGCATTAAATGAAGATATTATTGATTTGGTCGTCGATAGACAGCGTTTGTTCGCGTTGACCGAATCTGGTATTTACAACTTTGAAGTAAGTGATGATCAGTTCTTACATTTAGAACAGAAATTCTTTACCGCTATGCCTTCTAAACAGCAATTATTTGTTAATGGCGATAGTGTATTCGTTGCTAGCAATAAAATGCTTGAGGCTTATACATTGTCTTCTTCAGGCGTGTTAACGACTGAGTATATTGTTGCTGTAGAAGCGACTATTGAAGCTATTTATTTTGATGATGAATTTACCTGGTTCAAGTTAATTACACCTGTTGGCAATTCAAAATGGCATGTTTACCAAGGCTCTGAACTTGTTGGTGTAAATGGTTTCTCTGCTGAAAATATAGTGTTAAATGCAAATCGATTGTATATGCAGGATGCACTGTCAATACTAAGCAAAGATACTATTGCGCTGACACAAACTTATGTTTCGAATCCACTTATTAATGAAACACCGATGGGTGTAACCATTACTGGTGTTGCTGATTCAAATGTTTTAGGCGCTGATAGTATTTATTTTACAAATACATTAAATGAATTATTGCCTGCACAGCGATTATGGACAGCTCAAGGCGATAACTGGTTTATTGCTAGAGCAGATGTAAATGCTACATCTATCAATGTTGAACAGATTGATCGAAGTGGTGCTAGTTCTCAGCAGTCATTAAGTGTTGATGCCCCCATCTTAAGTGCTGCTAGTATTAACCTACAATCTGGAAGCGACCTAACTTCTGGAGCTCGAGTGCCTGTCAGTATTCAAATGCTGCAAAATGAAAGAGTTTCTCGAACTGAATTGTCAGATCAAGCATCGTCTTATGTTGCTAGCCGTACTCCTGGTATGGCATCACATCAGTGGATACAGCTTGATAGTCAGGCGACTAATTTGGTTGTCAATGCTGTAGTTGACGCGAGCCAGGTTGATTCACAGACGCTAAACATTATTGCAAATGATAGTGTGACGGATGTTGTTAGTCTTCTTCAGCCAGCTGCAAATAGCGTAACGACTGAAGGTGAAGTAATTACACTTCAGTACACGGCATCAGAATCAGTATTAAACAGTTTGAAATACGTTGAAATTAAAGTTCTTAATTTTAACCAACAGCCTCAGGCTAGCTATTTACTGAATAACAAAGATGCGAGAATACAAATAGTTGCTCCAGAAGTTTCTGTACAGGAAACTATGTTTGTTCGTGTACGTGCTTATTACACTGATACTTACAGGTATTCTGAAACCGAGTACAGTATTGTGGTTAATCCTAAATTGGCACAGCCTAGCTACAACATCTCAGGACTGACTACAGATGTAATGGCTGGTAGCACTTTGTCTCTATCAGTAACGGATATACAACCTGCTAATTCAACTGTGTCCATTAATGTGTATGACCAGTCAATGCTCTTACTTGCATCAGGTAATCAAGCTGTACAGCTTTTAGTTCCAGATACAACTTCACAGCTTCAAGTTGCAGTAGATATTGATGATGGAGCAGGTAATCTAGTTAGTAATCAATATACGGTTCGCGTTAAAAAAGGCATTAATATCCAGGCTTCAATCGATACGCTCGTTTTTGATAAGGTATTACCTGGTGTTGGTACAATTATATTTGCAGAGTCAAATAAACTAATTGATGCTCAATCTACTGTGCTTAAACAGTTGCCTGGCAATATTTCAGCGCTTGCACATATAGATTCATATATCGTTGCGGCTGTTGAAAATGCTGGATTAGTTGTTGTTGATCCACAGCAAAACTATGACACCATTAGCCAGTTCCAGTTTGCGGGTATAGTTGAGGATATTCTGGTTTCACAGAGTAGTGTGGATATTGTATTTAGTGATCGTATCGATAGATACTCACGTCAAGCATTAGGTTTCGAGTTTGATAAAACCATTTATTTCAATGGAAGTTATGTTGACGCGCAGTACTGGAACCAGGCTTTAGTTGTTAACACTTCAACTCAGTTAACTATTTATCAGCGGGTAGATTTGCAACGCATCCGATCAGTGTATGGTGAGTACTCTGATTTAATGTCTGATGCAAATTACTTATATGCAGCCAAGACTGCAGGTGGCCTAGTTCAATTTAATACTTCATGGATTGAGAATCATTCGGATGTAGGAGTTAATGCAGATAAGTTAATCAAACTACAAGATTATATTATCGCTTTAACAGCTGGAACTGAAAGTGGTTTTGCTTTAATAGATGTTCATAATCCTAAAGAGCCTTTATTAGTTGCTCAATATTTATATAACTTTGGTAATTCAGTTGAACAGGCTGTACTTTCACAAGGAAGAATATGGCTTGGAAATTCAAGCGGGTTATTACTTGATATAGCACGTACTAATTCAGCAACTGCAGAGCTCTATAGTACGGCCCAATTACAGGGATCAATTAACTATGTTGCCGCTGCTGAAGGTGTTTGGTTAGCAGGTGCTGATTTCTATGGTGCTATTTTTTATAAGACTGACTCAACAGGTTTATGGAGCGAAAGTGTTTATCCAGCTCCATTTACTCAGGCGACGACAGAAGTTGCAGTTAAGAATGGTTATTCGTATTTGTTACAGCCAGATTTCTTACGTGTAATCAGGTTGGATAGTCAAAATAGAATTTCTACTGTATTGTCAGGCGAACGTTACGAACATATAAGTGTTGGTGAAAAGTCTTTATTGGCGAGCACTGGGAACAGGTTAATACTTAAATCTACTGGTTCAGTTCAGTCAACTAAAGAAATTGTTTTTGACCAGTCTAGGTCGGTAGTTAATATTGAAACAAGCGGTGATGCATATTATGTAAGCCTGTCTGATGGGGCTATTCTTCAACTTGATGTGTCTAACTGGCCACAATCGCCAGAAAAAATACAAGCACTTGTTAATTACACTTCGGTTGTAAATAAATTTGTTGTGAATAGCGACTGGATTGTATTTGTCGATGGGAATCAACTAATTCGTGTGTCACTAAATGATTTGCAGCAACAAACTTACTCAGCTGCAAGTAGCATAACGACTCTAGCTTATCATCAAGGTAAAGTTTGGTTTGCTCAGCAGCAACAGTTAGATGTTATTGATTTAGATGACTGGACAATAGTTCCCGAATTAACTCATCAATTGACTGCACAAGTTAATGCAATTGCATTACAGGGTAATCAGTACATTGTTTCCTTGCAAAATCAAGGTGTACGTATTTTTGAAATATCACCTGAAAAAGCGGGTATTGATTCTGGACTTAAGAGTCCTTTACATCACCAAGTTTACTCTTACGATGATGTTATTAATTTTGCTTTGGATAGTTCATATGGAATTAGCAGCGTTGAGTACTATGTTAATGGTGCTATACAACAAACCTCTAACGTACAGCCTTTTGCTCAAATGTTGGATGTTCCATCTAGTATTCTAAATGGTGATAATTTCAATGTAAGTGTAAAAGTTGAGTCTGTCTGGGGAGATGTATTTACATCCGTAAGTCGACAGCATCGATTACAGTCTGAGAGCTTACCTACAAATACATTCACAGTATTGCTAAATATTGAAAATGCATATCTACCATCACCTGTTAAGATGACAGCTAAAGTAGTAAATACTTCTCAAACTATTTCACGTGTGGAAATTTATAAGTCTGATCAAATTGATGGTGTATATCAACTTATAGAAAGTTTCACTCAACCTGAATATATTTCCTATAGGGTATTTAGTACTGCTGATCACGGTCATTATGCTAAAGCGAGAGCTATTGATGTCTATGGCAATGTCACTGAGTCACCTGCGGTTCAAATACAGCGTATAGCAGATGCCAGCTTGCCAACTATTGCACTCGGTCTGCAAGGTCAGTTACTGAATGGTAATCCTGTAGCGGGTCATGATTTCACATTAACAGCTGACGTGACTGACATAGGTGGAAGTGGTCTTGATTTAGCTATTTTATGGCGTAACGATGTAATTGTTGCGACTAGCTATAACAATTCCAGCCTTTCATATACAGAAATAAATCCACAAGTTGGTGGCACTTATAATTATCGTGTTACAGCCTGGGATAACAGCGGCAATCAGGCGAGTGATTCTATAAATTACACCATCTCTACTGATGCAGCTCCAGTTATTAATACAAGGTCTATTCCATCTCAAATAAGAGAACAAACCTCGTTTACGGTTAGTGTGAATGCGAGTGATGATATTGAAATTGATAATGTTTCAATTACCTGGAATGGCATTACAACTCAGTATGCAATTGGCACTACAAGCTTTAATCGTTCTTATTCTGTACTTGATAATAGAACGGCTAGAGTGGTTGGCAGTGTTTCTGAAGATATTACAATCACTGTTACAGACAGTCTTGGTCAGGTAGATACAATTACTCAATCTATAATGATTATCGAAGATCAGGTGCCTGATGCTAGTCAGTTAATATTTGATACGCCTCAGTACGCTTATTTTGGTGGTAATGCACGTGTTAATATTAATAATTTAACAGCGGTAGATGATGGATCGAGCAATGATTTGATGGCTGATATTTACCGAGTTACCTCAACAGGTGATCAGTTTATTCGGTCATTAACGGGGTACTCTAGCTGGAGTATTCTGTTACCAATGCCTGCGTTATCATCTGTTGATAACACCTATACCTTTAAAATACGTGTAACAGATAAGTTAGGACAAATTGATGTCTCAACTAATCAATCCCTACAAGTCATTAGTCAGCCTAATGCCGTACAGTTGTTTAATGATGGTGATGTATCATTAAACCCGACTCAGGCAACGGTCGCTACACCCATTAATATGCAGGTAAGAGTTGTAGATGATTCAGCTCAGGTTGTGCCTGGACAAATTATTCGCTGGAAGCTTCAACGACCTGACACGTCTATTATAACCCTAGGCGACACTACGAATGATGTTAATGGTGTGGCCTCAATTGCTGTACCGCAACAAACCATTTCAGGGCAGTACCAGTTGACTGCGGAAATAGTTGGCTTTAATGATATTGCAGCTTTACAGCATAATATTCAGTTAGACGCTGATATGGCTGCACAAATGTATATTGCTTATGTTCCTGAGGTTACGGTAACAGATACAATTAGTTTGCAATTAAACTTACTTGATGATTACGGCAACCTTGTATCTTCTAATAGTTCTCAGCAAGTTGATCTGACGATTGTAGAAGCGGGTTTCAATTTTGCGTTAGCTAATAATATTATTGTGCAGCCGCTTGCTCAAGGCGAAAAAGCGACAATTACTTTTGTTAACGGGCAGGCGATTGTACCTGTAAGTACGAGCCAGTTGGCGGGTAGTTATCTGGCAAGTATTTCTTATCCGACAACTGCACTTACGAGTTATTACGATCATGATGGAACAACAGTTACTAACACACAGAATGTTTCTGCAATTCCATTAGATACGCGCGCAGCCGCACCTTCTGCATTGCAGTTTGCTGAAGTTAGTAAAACAAATGTTGTAACGGGTAGTGCAAATGTTTTAGAGACAGGCGAAGTAGTAACAATGAGCCTGCAGTTGTTTGATGCCTACGGTAACTTAGTGTCGCGTGTTGGTAATTCTGATGCGAATTACACGATAACTATGTCTACTACTGGTAACGCAACCATTAATGATCAAGCTGCAAGTAATAGCCTGTTGATGACTCAGGGTTCTATAAACTTTGAGGTAACTGACAACACGGTAGAAACTGTAACTTTATCTATTGTTGATATGCAACCACCAATATTAGGTGTAGCACTTAACGCAACATATGATCTGGTATTTGCTAAGGCACCAGTAGGTGTAACAAATGCAAACTTTACCTGGGATTCTTCAACAGAGTCACTCACTAATCTTGTATTTGAATTTATCGCTCCAGTACAAGAGCGTGTACTACCCGTTGATCAAACTGAAACTTTATTTCCAATCATGCTTGAGCTTGATTTGAATTCAGTGCTAACACCTGTTACCGGTACCATTAATATTGTAGGAACGCAGGTAACGTTTACACCAGATAATCATGTGTTCGAACTGAACCGTTGTTATAACTACAGTACAACTCAATCTAACTTAGTGGATGTTGCAGATTTACAACCGGTATTGCCTCAAGCTGCACAGATCTGCACGCCGTCGGTAGCCGTGCGTAGTCTAACTCCTGATTATTCAATTGTGGGTGCGTATGTAAATCTTCAAATGATTTTAGGGACTCATTCAGATAGCTCGGCTATCACGATGGCAGAAATTTCTGTAGGTCAAATTCACTTCGGTTCGGTTAATAGCACCTGGTCATCTATAACGCAAAACCATTACACACCAAATGTTTCTACTGATGGTGATTTGCATAACATAACGGTTAGTGGTCAGTTTGAAGGTCAAACGCTACGTGTTGCAAACTCTGTACCGCTTAGAGCATTAATCAGTAATAGTGATTTTGATGGTGATGGCTTAAATAATGGATTAGAAGTTAGCCTGTCGCTTAATCCGACTGTTAGGGATTCCGATGGAAACGGTACTGATGATGGCGATGAGGATTACGATAATGATGGTCTGACAAACTTCCTTGAAGTTCAGAACAATACTGACTTAACTGACCCGGATAGCGACGACGATGGCTTAAGTGATGGTGATGAAATTAATATTTATGGCACTAATCCAACCACTGCTTTCTCAGATACAGATAATGTTCCTGATGGCGTTGAAGTTGATGCGGGTAGTGATCCATTAGATGAACAAGTGTCAAGTATTGCAATTGCCAGCATCCAAAGTATCCGTGTTGAGCCAGGTAACCTAAGTCTAAACCTTGCTGTTGATACAACACCATTTGAATTAACTGTATTTGCAGATGTGCTTGCATACGGCATTAACTTCGAAGTTGAAGTGACTAATGTTCTGGCAGCTGATATTCAATACAGTAGTTCAAATATTAATATTGCTACGTACACAGCTGGCGTTGGTTATCAATTGATTGCACCGGGCACCTCTGATTTGCAGGTGACATTAGATTCACATACTGCAGCCAGTGCATTAAGTGTGAGCAATATTCAGGATGAAGGTGACGTTATATTAGTTGATGGTGTTGCTGAGTATACTAATGAAGTGAGTATGAGCAGCCTCACATTGCAGCAAAGTACAGTGACAAGTTCTTCAGTACTGATAGTAGAAGGTGATGTCGCTATTAATGGCACTGGCACAAGCACTATAAATGCGAGCGAGTTACGTATAACGGGTGATTTGATAGTTGACGGTGTGACGCTTGAATTAGTTCTCGACCAGCCTTTACTGGTTAGTAATGTTCAATTGATCAATGGTGCTACCCTGAGCACAGCCTCTGTTAATACCAGTACGCAAACGATTTATGATTTGAGTATTAATGTTTCCGGTACGGTGACGGTTGATGCGAGTTCCGCGATAGATGTGAGTGGAGCGGGTTATCCGCAGTACTACC
>Ga0316206_1000251_pt1 | contig 90845 bp, 85 predicted proteins | sample 6monthpyrite_MG_FD_204942 | JGI IMG/M metagenome (GOLD analysis project Ga0316206, IMG submission 204942) | Microbial mat bacterial communities from mineral coupon in-situ incubated in ocean water Damariscotta River, Maine, United States -... | ecosystem: Environmental > Aquatic > Marine >...
GGGGAGGCAGCCGATCCAAAATATTCCAGGGAAGCACAAAGGCGAGCAGCGGCAGGGTTAGTCCGATTTTATAGGCCTTAAACGTGTAGCGCCGTTTATGCGCCTTGAGTAGCGCCGCTTGCGCCGGAGACAAGCCATAGTCTCTTGGCGGCGGCCATGCGCCGGCGTATTGGGTGAGGTCGATCGTGTTGGCGGTGTTCATCGGGGTGTCCTGCATGTCTATATATCTCAGTGAATCCACTTTCCCTCCCCTTGCGCCGTATCGTGAGTCCCGCGGCGGGGAAGGGAACGCAAATAGCCGGGAGAGGCGAAGGCGGCGGCTAATGGCGCGGCCTGGCAAGGATCGAACGGTGTCATGACGGGGATAGCGCCGTGAGTTGCTCCGGCCGCGCCGCGATGGCGGCGGCGCGCGCCGCGGCGGCGGTTCGTTCCCGGCGATTGAGCCGGGCGCCGAGGCGCGTCAATAGCGTATTCGCGGCGGGCCGATGCAGCCCGCGCATTTGCGCGGCGCGTATCAAGGCATAGGCCAGGGCGGGCGCGTAGCTCGCGCCACGGCCCGTTGCATAGGCCAAGCCCAGGTTGTACAGCGCCGACGGCGCCCCGGCGCGCGCCGCCCGCCGCCACCAGGCGTAAGCGGCCCGCCGGTCTCTGGGCAGCCCCCAGCCATGATTGAAGCTCGACCCGAGCATCGATTGGGCCACGGGCTGACCGGCCTGGGCCGCGCGCCACAACCACCGGGCGGCCGCCGGATAATTTTTTTGCCAGTGTTGATATGCGCCCAGCCAGGTTTGCGCGTTAACGTCGCCCCGCGCCGCGGCGCGTTTCAGGCTGACCAGGGCCTGGGCGTCGCCGGCGCGGGCGGCCAGCGCTTCGCGCCGGGCCCGCAGAAAGTCCGGCGTGGGATGAAACCGGCGCGGCGAAGGCGGCGTTGTTTCCGGCGCGGCGGGCGCGGGCGGCAGAATACCGCCTTTGACGGCCGCCGCGTCGACATCGGCCAGTCCCGCGCCGAAGCGGGGGCTCCAACCTGCCTGGCCGGTTTGGGAACGGGCGGTTTCGCGCAGCAGGGTGTTCACCCGGCTGGCCGGTACGCGGGCGGAAAGCAGGAGCGCCGCCGCTCCACCCGCCGCGGGCGCGGCGGCGGAGTCGCCAAGAAAAGGCCGCCAACGGTAACCGGGAGCGGCCGCGCCGGGGACGACGGCGACTCGGGTGCGGTCGGGAACGCTGAAGGTCGGCTGCCGGAAAAAGACCGGTTGCGGCAGCCGAGTAAACCGTCCCTCCGCCCAAACATAATCCTGGCGTTGCGGGCCGGCGTTGGCGAACGCCTCCGAGAGGAAGTGGCCGCGATAACGCGTATGGGGATCGACGGCGGCCACCGCCTGCATGCCGGGGGGAACGGCGGAATTGCCCGCGCCGCCCGCGGTGGCGTAGCGCAGGGGATAGGGGCCGATTCCCCGCGCGGCCCCCATGTGGATGGCTACCAGTTTGAAGGCCAGCGCCCGGATGGCGCCGGGGGAGGACGCCAGAATGGCGATGCGCGCGCTGACCGGGCGGGCGTCGCGATTGACGTAGCGCACCGCCATCGTGGGGCAACGGCTGGTGCGCGCGGCCAGCACCGTGCCGCCGGGCGCAACCAGGGCGAGCGTTATTTTTGGGTTGTCCGGGCGGCACCGTCCACCGCTGCCGGGCGTTGCGTTGGTGCCGAGCACAATGCGCGCGCCGGCCCCCGGCGGCATGATAAAGGCATCGTAGGGATTGCTTGGCCGTTGCAGCGCGCGCCCGAAATCCTGCGCGAAGTACGCCTGTCCGTTCAGCGTTAGCGAAACGGGCGTTCCGGCGCCTTGGTAATAGCCGCCGCCATTATTGCCCGCGCCGGTAAAGAAAAGAACGCGGGGGTGCGCGGCGCGCAGACGGTCGTAACCGATAACTTTTGGGCTGGGGCGGAAGAACACCGGCTGGGGGTTGATATCATCGACAATAATTCGGGCGTGAAACCGCGTGATGAGCGTCTGCGCGCAGCTGACCGTGACCGATTCCGCGCCGCCGGGGCAAAAAGCAAGCCGCGCCCGGGGCGCGATGGCATGGACGATCTGCATCATCCAGTCGCCCTCGTCCCCTTGGCCGGGGCCTTGGCCGTAAAAAGCCACATTGGCGGGCAGAATGCCCGCCTTGGCCAGCACGGCGTAATGCGTCACGCCGCCGGAAATCACCCCGACGCGCACGCCCTGCCCGGCATACCCCGCCTGGCGGAGACGGCCGGCGTTCAGGAGGGTGGTCACCGAGAGCGTCATGGGCGGCGCGCCGCCCATGGCCGCGCTGCACGTCATGACGGTTGCCGTCCCGAGGAAAAAGCGGCGCATCCAACGTTTCATTCCATGGTCTCCCGTGTCATTGCGGGCGCTGGCGCGGCGGAGAACGCTTCTTCCCGCGCGCCGCACGCCACAAGGTGTGCGCGAAGCGCCCGGGATGCATGGCGCGGTATAAACGCCAAGCGGCCAGCCGCCGGTCGAATCGCGTGGTATTCGCGGCGAGGGCGGCCTGCGCCGCCAACAGCCGCGCTTTATCCAGGTCGATCCGGCTGCTCTGCCGCGCCTGGTAACGGGCGGCGGTCAACCGGGTATTGGTGCAGGCCAGGGCGGCCGAACGCCGCGCCAGCCGCGCCGAGTGTTGCGCTTCGAGATAAAGCAGGCGGGCAGGCTCGCTCCGGCTTGCCGCGATAACCCTGGCGTTTCGGTCGGCCCCCAGGGCGGATTCAACCTGGGCTTGGGCGGTTTCGACGGCCGATTCCGTATTGAAAAACGGCAATAACGGCACCGTAACGGAAAATCCGACGCTATAGCCGCGCCCATGGGTGGCCGTCACCGCATGCCCCATCGCGTTGGGATCGACGCCCAAGGCGTTGTATTGTCCCGTTAGCGCGACGCTCGGCCAATAACCCGCCCGCGCGGCTGCTACTTGATCGTGGGCCGCTTGCAGTTGCGCATCGGCGGCGCGCACCGCCGGGTCCAGTCCGGGGCGGAACGTCCCCGGCGGGAGGGACGGGGACGGCGGTAAGCGTTGTTGAATTTCCCATCCCGTTAGCGGCGCGACGTAGCCCATGGCGCGCAACAGTTGCTGGCGGTCGGCGGCCGCTTGCTGGCGGTTCTGGCTGAATTGGGTCTCGGCTTGCAAGGCTTGCTGTTGCGCTTGTATCCAATCGATGTCGCTGGCCATGCGGCGCTTGAAGCGCGCCTCGGTTAACCGGGAAATCTCCTGCGCGATCCGCACGATCCGCTGTTGCGCCGCAATGGTGGTTTCGTCCTTGGCGAGCGCTTCATAGGCGGACAATACCTGTAGAAACGTTTCGTTCATCGCGGCCGACAGCCCCGCCTTGGCCGATCGCACGCCGGCCAGCGCGGCGCGGTAACCGGCGACGTCCTTACCCCCGGCATAGAGATTGAGATTGAAATTGGCGCTGGCGCTATTATTGAAAAAGGCATGGGGGGCCGGCACCAGGGTTCCCGCGATGAACGTGCTCGACGATTGCTCCAAGGGATGGTAATGCTGCGGCTGGTCGGTTAAGGACAGGCTGGGCAGAAAATTCGCCAGCGCCCCCAGACGCTGAGCGCGGGCGGACGCGATGGCGGCGCGCGCGCCGGTGATGCCTTGCTGGTTAAGCAAGGCGATTTCCAGCGCTTGCCGTACATTCAGCACAACGGGCCGTTGCGCCGCCAAGGCCGGCGAAATGTTTAGACAAACGATGCCGAGGGCCCATCCCAGGCGCCGGAGCCAGTCCCCGGCCACCGGCTGCGTCCGTTTCCTGCGGCGAGACGGGGGACTCAGGCGCAATTGACCGCCTCGTCGGCCGATTCTCCCAGCGCGGTTAACAACGGTTCGAGAAAAGGCGCATAAGCGCGCCAGCGACCGATGGAACGGGTGTGAAACGGCTCCTTCACCTGCTTGTAACTGGCCGTGTGCACCACGCGCCGGTTTTCGTGAAAACGCAGGCAGGCATCGTCCCATTCCAGCCCGCAATATTCCAGGAGGTTTCTAACCGTAGCTTCCGGCTCGGTGACGAGGGTTTCGTAGCGCACATCGAACAACGGCACGCCGCTCTCCCGCCAATGGGTCATCAGCGTCTGGTATTGGCGGTAATAGTGGCCGCAGTCGGCCAGGCCGTAACTGTAGCTGTTGCCTTCGGCGAAACTCTGGAAAAAACACGACAGGCAAGTATCCCGCGCATCCCGCACGCAATGGATAATGCGCGCTTGCGGGAACAGCCGGGAGATAATGCCCGCGTGCTGGAAATTGTGCGGCATTTTATCGGTGACGCGCTGCGCGGCGGCCGCTGCTGGCGGCAGCGCGCGCAGATACGCCGCCGCCAAGGCGTCGAGCGCGTCCTCCGTCAGATCGGGTAAATATTTCGGATAAGCGGCCGTGACGCCTTCCGGCCCCCGGCGCAAGATTTCCTCCAGTTGACGCAGCTCCCCCGCGCCATAGACTTGCGGGTGGCTCGCCAGGATTTGCTCCACCAAGGACGTGCCCGAGCGAGGCATGCCGACGATAAACACCGGCCGCGCATCGTTCAACCGGGACGACGGCAATTTGGCCAGAACGTCCGCGCTCAAATATTCGCGCAAGCGGTTGAATTCCTCGATCGTCCGCGCTGCATTGTATCTCCTCGCCTTATTCCGGTAGGCGTTCGCCGCCTGAAAATGGCGGAAAGCCTCGGCGGGGCGGCCGGTCTTATCGTACAGCGTTCCGGCGGTAAAACGCAGCGCGCTCTCGAAATCCTTGCTCAACGGCGGCCGATCTTCGCGCAACCGCTCCTCCAGGCGGGCAAGGGCGTCCTCGCGCTCCGCCGGCGTGCGCGCCAGGCGCCCCCACAACGTCAATAATTGCGGATGGCCCGGCATTTGCGTTAACAAAGCGCTGGCCCGGTCCCGCGCCTCGCTGTCCTTTCCCTCGCGTTCGCACAGGCCGATTTGCGCGAGACGCGCCGCAAGATAGTTTGGCCGCGCCCGCAGCGCGCCGGCATACGACCGCGCCGCCGCTTCCGCTTCGCCGCAACTGGCCTGAATTTGCCCCAGGGAGACCAGCGCCTCCGCATTGCCCGGCTGCTGCGCGAGCGCCGCGTGCAATAGTCGCTCCGCTTCCTGCAGCATTCCCTTGGAACTCAGAATTTGGCCCGCGCGCACGCGCGCGGCGGCGTCCTCGGGCCGGATCGCTAGCACCTGGCGGAAAGCCGCCAGCGCCTCCTCGAAACGCCCCATCGTTCCCAGAATGTCGCCGGCGCGCATCAGCGCCGCCGCATCCCGGGGATCGCGCCGCGCGGCGTTGCCGTAGTGCGCCAGCGCTTCGCTGGGCCGTTGGCGCGCTTCCGCGGCCCGGCCCAGCAGAAAGTGCGCCTGCGCCAGTTCGGGCGCGGTCTGAACCGCCCGTCTCAGGAACGTCTCGGCTTCCTCCGCCCGCCCCCATTCCAACAAGGCCTTTCCCTGGTGGAGTAAAATCGCCGGTGCGTCGCCCTGCAACGCCAATCCCGCTTGAAAATGCGACAGCGCGCCCTCTGTATCCCGCAACGCCAGGCAGCACAATCCGGCGGCGTCGTGCAGGCGGGCGGTTTCCCGCCCTAGCGCGAGCGCGCCGCGGAACGCGTGAAGCGCCGCGAGATGCTGGCCCGCGGCGCTCAACGCCGCGCCGCAAGCGCCGTAAACCATTGGCGTGGCGTCGGCGGCGCCGAGCAGCGCCCGGCACCGGGCCGTCGCCTCGGCCCATTTCCCCTGGCGGCATTCCGCCTCGAGCGCTTTAATCTCGCCTTGAAAGCGCGCCGCGCCGGCGGCGGATTCGGCGGCCGCCGGCGGGGGCGTTTCCTGGGCGTCCGTCCGGCAATCCGCCGCGCCGCTTGAGTCTGGGTCGAGGTTATCCGATGCGGCTGTGAAGCTATCCATAATAATCTCCTGTCCGTGTGTGAAATGAGCGACCCGTTATCCGGCGGCGCTCCGGCGTTTTTTCCGCGCCTTGTACAATTGGTCGAGGAAGGGTTCGTCGCGGCGGGTATTGGCGCGCCAGCGCGGCCAGTCCTTCAGTACCCACACCGCCGTGGCCCAGCTGCCTGCTACACTAGCCAGATAAAACTCGATCATAAAAGCGCGGGTATAAATAATGATTCGGGAACCGGTCGCCAACTCCAGGTTGCCGGCGGAAATGACGCCATGCCGGTAACCCCAGCCGGTGAGGATGCCGCCGAGAAAAGCGTGGGCCTGGGCGGCTTGTAGGAGGGAAGCGCCGCTAAAAATAAACGCGGCGTAGCCGTATAAATCCATAAGCGCGATGTATGCGAAGATGCAGAGAATAATAGGCCCCGCCCAGAGATAAATTTGCCGAATGCCTTTTCCGCTGGCGGGCGGGGCGTAGAGCTGCCGCAGGCCCAACAGGATCAGCGATTGTCCGCTCAGTTCGCATTGGGCGCGCGCGAGGCGGATGACGGCGGGGACGACCAGAAACAGGGCGACGGGAATCTCGAGCGCGTAAATCAGCTGGGCCAACTGGGGGTGGGGATCCACGGCGCCGACCACGCGCAGCAACGGGAACACATACCCCAGCGCGGCGACGACCCATTTCAGGGGAGGCAGCCGATCCAAAATATTCCAGGGAAGCACAAAGGCGAGCAGCGGCAGGGTTAGTCCGATTTTATAGGCCTTAAACGTGTAGCGCCGTTTATGCGCCTTGAGTAGCGCCGCTTGCGCCGGGGACAAGCCATAGTCTCTTGGCGGCGGCCATGCGCCGGCGTATTGGGTGAGGTCGATCGTGTTGGCGGTGTTCATATGGGCATCCTGCGGGGTTGAGGTACGGTTCCCGGCGAGCCGCTTGCGGTTCGCCGGGAAGAGGGTGCGTTACGGCAAGGCGTCGACGACTCCCTTAGAAAAAGCCGGAGCCGCCGCCAAAGCTGGAGAAGCCGCCCGTCGTTCCAAAGCTGGAGAACCCACCCGTCGACCCGAAGCTGGAGGTATCGAAGCTAGGAGTGGAGAAACTAGAGAAGCCGCCGGTTGAACCGAAGCTGGACAGCCCAGGGCTGGAGACGCCACTGGTCGAGCCGAAGCTGGACAACCCGAAGTTGGAGAAGCCGCTGGTCGAGCCGAAGCTGGACAGCCCGAAGTTGGAGAAGCCGCTGGTCGAACCGAAGCTGGACAGCCCGAAGTTGGAGAAGCCATCGGTCGAACCGAAGTTGGACAGCCCGAAATTGGAATGCCCATCGGTCGAACCGAAGCTGGACAGGCCGAAGTTGGAGAAGCCGCTAGTCGAACCGAAGCTGGACAACCCAACGTTGGAGAAGCCGCTAGTCGAACCGAAGTTGGACAGCCCGAAATTGGAGAATCCATCGGTCGAACCGAAGCTGGACAGGCCGAAGTTGGAGAAGCCGCCGGTCGAGCCGAAGCTGGACAGGCCGAAGTTGGAGAAGCCGCTGGTCGAACCGAAGCTGGACAGCCCAAAGTTGGAGAAGCCATCGGTCGAGCCGAAGCTGGACAGCCCGGAGTTGGAGAAGCCGCTGGTTGAGCCGAAGCTGGACAATCCAAAATTGGAGAAGCCATCGGTCGAACCGAAGCTGGACAGCCCGAAATTGGAGAAGCCGTCAGTCGAGCCGAAGTTGGACAACCCGAAGTTGGAGAAGCCATCGGTCGAACCGAAGTTGGACAGCCCGAAGTTGGAGAAGCCACTGGTCGAACCGAAGTTGGACAACCCGAAGTTGGAGACCCCATCGGTCGAACCGAAGCTGGACAGCCCAAAGTTGGAGAATCCACTGGTCGAGCCGAAGCTGGACAGCCCGAAGTTGGAGAATCCATCGGTCGAACCGAAGCTGGACAACCCGAAATTGGAGAAGCCACTAGTCGAACCGAAATTAGAGAAGCCAAAATTGGAAAGGCCGGTGCTTGTAAAACCGGAAGTACCATCCAGCGCCGGCGCGCTGCTATTAGCACTCGATGTGGAAACCGGCTGCGAGGGGGAAAAGAAATTACTGATGGCGGATATGCCATTGTCGATATAAGGGGCCGCCCATTGACCGAAGTCGTATACGCCCGCTCCTACCTCTCTGCCGATCATTGAGCCACCTGCTGCACCTCCAGGCCCAAGAATCGCTCCACCAATTACTCCGCCAACGATGCCAAACGTGCCTTGTTCGGCTTCAAGCAATGCGCCATTGCTATCACCATTCATGGCGTCCGTCGCCGCCGCGCCATAATCGGGAATGGCTCCGATCGCGCCGTAACCGCCCCGCATAAAGTCGCCCGCGAGATCGAGGCCTGCGCTGGCGGCCGCTCCGCCGAAGAATTCGCCTAAGCCGCCGCCAGCGGCGGCCATGCCATTATCGACGATCCCGCTGGGAGAAAGAAAGGAATTGCTGCTATCTGTCGTTACCGCTGTAGCCATAGTGATTCTCCTGTCATATCCAAGTTAATCAAAATTTTACTTCTACCGCAGCCGTTGAATTAACGGTCTTCTCTTTCCCTAAACAACATCGCTGTGCGCCGCCTGGCGTTGCTGTGCGCGTGGGCAAGCGGCATCCACTTCTTTGAGTTAAAGCGTCAGCCTCGGCGGGCCAACGGGCTATTTGGTGCGCCCTCTGGTCAGCCGCCGCCGCATATTGCTAAGCCAAAGGGGAACCAGGAATATCAGGCTGGGCAACATGAACGAATACAGGCCGACCGCTATGAAAATATTCAGCGTTCCGACAATTCCCAGCCCCCAGCGAGAGGTGTACATGAGCATATTAATTTGGCTCATATAAGCCCCGTCGGTGTTCTCGGCTTTGGTCAGGCCAATACCGCGGATAAAGCTAAGAGCGTGGACGATTCCTAGATCGCCTAGGGCCAACGTGATAAACATAAGAACGCCAAAAGGAACGGCCAGTATTTCTACCAAATTTCCATAGCTCTTCAATATTTCGTACCTTACGGTGATGTTCGCCTTACTGGCGGGGTAATCGAGCACTAGCACATAAATCACCATGTGCAGCAGCAAGGCGGCGAACGGGATGAGGGCGGCGCTCCAGCCTGCCGCCAGCACCAGCTGGGATACCTGCGGGTGCAAGGCGCCTACCGATAGCGTACGCACCGACCCAAAACAGCCCGCCATGAAATCGACGTAGGCTGCGAGTCCGGGATGATCGCTCAGCACCGTTGGGGGGGCGAATAGCGCCAGACCGAGACATAGCGCGATGACAAAAAGCATCCCCACCTTGCCGGTAAACAATAAGGCTTTGCGCAGTGGCGGGTAGGTGGCGTATATCTCGCGCCATTCCCGCGCGGTTCGCATGGTCATCCTGGCCGGGTCGCCGCTGGCCGGAAGCGGCGGTTTCTCCGTGATGCGGGTCATGCCTCGTCTCGCGGCTGGTTGCCGTGCACCGGCTGTCCCGCGACGGGCAATGATTGCGCGCCTCCGGGGACAGGGAGCGGCCAGGGTGGTGTTTCTGGTGTGGCGCTTATATTTGCTTCCGACATATTCAATCTCCTTTTTTGCAGTTACGTTGAAAACACCTACTATTCAGCGGGCATTCAGCTTATCCGCTCAGGACATTGAGAGCGCCTTGCTTCACGCGCCTCAATTCGCGCACCCGGTGATCGGGCGCGTTTATTCCGCCGTTCCCTTGGACTCATCCGGCTGCGCGCGCTTCATGAGGCAGAGTAGCTCACTAGCTATGCGGGAAAAGATAAGGCCATAAACGAAAAATGTACCGCTAAACACAAACCAATTGCTTATGAGCAGCGCGAAGCGATAAGTCACCACCTGGGGCGCGTTATGCATCGCCACCTGAGCAAGCCCGGCTCCAGAGATGGTGCCCAGTACCCACCAGGAGTGCAGCAGACCTGTGTCTGGAGCGAGCGCCCAGAGGAGATAGAGCGCCCGCATCAGTCTTGCCCTGTTTTTCGATACGCGCTTGAAATGGCGGCCGGTCAAATTGCTGCGCCGCTGCATGCGTTGCAGATTCATGGCCTCGAACGACACGTCGAAGTATTTTTGGCACAAGGCCTTATCGGCGCGCCATAAGGGGACCAGGTAGATTCCCAAATAGTATAGCGTTATGGCGAAAACAAACGGCCACGCGAGCGCCTGCGACGCCTGGGCGAGCTGGGCGTAATTGGGCATGAGGCGGCCGACGACCGCCACCGCCGGAACGGCGTGGGCCATGAAATTCACGTAAGGCCGCAGCCAGGGCCAGCGCGCCAGCGGTTCCAGCGGCAAAATAAACGCCAGGAGCGCCGGAGTTTGAGAGAGGATGACCACGGTTAGCCATTGACGCCGGGTGCTCCCAAAGACGGAAAGCTCGAGGCGCTTTTGTTCGCTGAGGATGGTGGTTAATGTCTCGGCGTCTGCTTTCTTGGCCTCAGGAGATGGCGCGGCCGCGGCGGGGGCGCGGGCGTCAAGGCGGGAGAGCCGCCAAACGATCAGGGCGCTGTAGAGTCCGCCCAGCCAGGCGGCCCCGGCGGCGGAAGGCGAGGCGGGGAGCGCCGCCACGCCGACTACATACAAAGCGAAGAGCGTTTCAACGGCCGCGTGCCAATTGAGGCGGCGGCGGAAACGGCGGGCGCGCGCCGGGGGCTGCACCTGACTGGCGAAGCGCGGGAAGGCCCACCATAGGGCCGGAATGGCGTACATGAGACTGATGGCGAGGATAACCGCCAGCCAGAGCGGGAGGGCGGCGTGATTGCCGAGAGAAATCATGGGGCCGCCATGGGCATGGGGCAAGGCGAGGCCCACGGCCACGGCGAAGAAGAGCGCCGCCTGCATGGAAGTCAGGCGGATCAGTTGTTTGAGGTGAAGGCGCGCGGCGGGGTCTAGGGAAAGGGCCGCGGACGTGGTCTGGCCGCTTCTTTCGGCGGGGTTGCCGGGTTCGCCGCCGGCTGGCGGGAATGGCGGTTTATTCGCGATATCGGTCATGTCTTGCTTCGTGGTTGGTTTCCGTGCAGCGGCTTTCCCGCGACGGGCAATGGTTGTTGCGCGCCTCCGGAGACAGGGCGCGGCCAGGACGGCGTTTCTGGCGTGGTCTGGGCGCTGGTTTCCGGCATAGTTGATTTGCTCTCGCTAACGTTACGTTGAGAATATCGACGCCATTCTGGGCGGCGGACGAGGCCAATAACGCGGTCATGGCGGCCATTTCAGCGCACCGACAGGCCATTGTCGAGGTACTTGACAATGGGGTCGAGAAAGAAGTTAAGCACCCGCCGCCGCCCGGTGTGGATGTCCACGGTGGCGGTCATGCCGTCATGCAGGGTGCGCCGCCGGCCATCGACGAGCAGCCAGTCCCGCGCCGGTTGGATATGCACTCGGTAGTAAAGCGCCGGCGGCGCGGCGGACGCCGCGCTATTATTGGCGGTTGGCGGGGCGTCCGGTTGATGCGCCTCGCCGGCGGGCAACGCCGCCACCGAGGTTTGCGCTTCGGCGGTGGGGCTGACCCAGGCGACTGTTCCGGGGATCGTGCCGTACTGCTCGAAAGGGTAGGCGGTGACCTTGATGCTGACCCGTTGGCCCACTTGCACAAAGCCCGCGTCTTGGCTCGACAGGTCGGCTTCGACTTGCAGCGGGGCATGGGCGGGGACAACGGTGGCCAGGGTTTGGCCCGGTTGCACCACAGCGCCGAGGCTGGCGACGTCTAGGTTTTGCACGGTGCCGTCGACCGGGGCGCGCAGCCAGTCGTGACGATATTGCTGTTGCGCCGAGACGTATTGGTTTCGAAATTGATACGCTTTGCCTTGGGCGGTTTCCAGCGATTGGTATTGGGTGTCGGCGAAGGTGGTTTTGTCCTTGACCAGTTGGGCCTCGGCGGTTTTTACCGCTTGCCGGAGTTGCGCCGTTTGTTTGCGCTGCGCCGCGAGCTGGCCGCTGTCCTGCGCCGCCTGGTATCGCAGCTGATCGAAGGTATAGCCGGACATGGCGCCTTCCGGCACCAGCGGCGCGGCTTCCCGCACCTGGCGCGCGGTAATGGCGGCGCGGCGCGCGTATTCGGCCAATGTCGCCCGGCCGGCGGCCAGGTTGGATCGCGCTTCCTTAATCTGATCCCGATCGGCGGCGATCTCGGCCTGAAGCCGGGCGAGGTCGGCTCGCCGGAGACGGGTTTCCAGCGCGGTCATCGCCGGTGTTTTGTTTTTGACGCCGGCTTGTTTCGGCGCGCTGGACAATTCCGCGCGCAGGCGCTGGATTTGCAGGGCGTTCAACGCCAGGCTGTGCGTCTGGGCGGTTAACGCCGCGTGGTCTACTTGGGGGTCGAGCGCCACCAGGGGCTGGCCCCGGTGGACGAAATCGCCGTCCTTCACCAGAATGCGGGTTACGGTGCCGGTGTTGAGCGTCTGGACGATTTTGGTGCGGGCGGCGGGTGCGAATTTCGCGGAGGCGCTGGTGGTGATGGGGATTTGCCCCAGGTAGGCCCAGGTCAGGGCGACCGTGAACAGGGCCGCCAGGCTCCAGAGCACCGTCCGGGTAAATGGCGAGGGCGGCGTGTGTTGGATGGCGAGGGTGTGGGGCTGGAACTCGCGCTCCAGGTCTCGCGTTTTCCGCGCGCCGCTGGATAGGGGCCAGGGAAAGCCTGCGCGCTTGCGCGCGGCCACTCCGCGTTCCGCCACGGCTGAAGGCGCATGCTTGCCGCTGTTCATGCCGCCAGCCCCTGTTGCAGGTATAGGTATTGATATAAGCCGGCCTGTTCGAGCAGCTCGCCGTGACTGCCTTGCTCCATCAGCCGTCCACGGTCCAATACTAGGATTTGGTCGGACTGGCGCAGCATGGACAGGCGGTGGGCAATGAGAATCACGGTGCGGCCCGTGCAAATGCGCGCCAGGTTGTCTTGAATGATATGTTCCGATTCGTAGTCCAGGGCGCTGGTGGCTTCGTCGAAGATCAACAGGCGGGGATCGGTGAGCAGCGCCCGGGCGATGGCGATGCGCTGACGCTGGCCGCCGGACAGCGCCGCGCCCCGTTCGCCCACCGTCGTGTCGTAGCCTTGCGGCAGTTCGGCGATGAAGTCGTGGGCGCCGGCCAGGCGCGCGGCTTCGACGATTCGGCCCATGGGTGCGCCGGGCAGGCGCACGGCGATATTTTCGCGGATGGTGCCGCCGAATAGAAAGCTTTCTTGCGGCACGACCGCGATTTGGCGGCGCAGCCAGCCGGGATCGACTTGGCCAAGGTCGTGTTCGTCGACCAGAACCCGCCCGCTTTCCGGCAGGTAAAGCCGTTGCATCAGCTTGGCGAGCGTGCTTTTGCCCGATCCGCTGCGGCCGACCACGCCCACGGTCATGCCGGGGCGGATGTCGAAGTTGATGTCTTCGAGGACCCGGGGCGCATCGGGTTGATAGCGGAACGCCACGTGCTCGAAACGGATGCGTCCGCGCAGCCGGGGCAGGCTGGAGCGCGAAGGGTCCAGCACCGGCTCCACCGGGGCGTCCATAAGATCGCCGAGCCGCCGCAGGGAAATGCCCACTTGCTGGAATTGTTGCCACAGGGAGGTGATTCGCAGCATGGGGGTAATGGCCCGGCTGGCGAGCATCTGGAAGGCGATGAGCGCGCCCACCGAGAGCTGGCCGTCCAGTACTTGGCGCGCGCCGAACCACAAGACCGCCAGGGTGGTGAGATTTTGCAGGGTGGTTCCCACGCCGCGGGCGATGCCGCTGAGGTGGTCTGCGCGGTAGGCGGAGGAGACGTAGCGGGCCAGCAGCCGGTCCCAACGCTGGGCCATGTGGGCTTCGAGCGCCATGGCCTTGACCGTTTCCATGCCGGTGACGGATTCCACCAGAAAGGACTGGCTGTCGGCGCCGTGGTCGAATTTTTCTTCCAGCCGCGCCCGCAGCGGCGGGCGAAGAATGGCGGTGCTGGCGGCGATCAGCAGCATGGCGAGCAACACCACGCCGGTGAGCAGCAGGCTGTAGAATAACAGGATGCCGATATAGATGAAGACGAACAGGCCGTCCACCAGGGAAAGCAGGGCCTGGCCGGTGAGGAAGCTGCGCAGCGGCTCCATTTCCCGCACCCGGGCGGTGGTGTCGCCGACCCGCCGCTGTTCGAAGTAACGTAGCGGAATGCGCACCAAGCGGCGATAGACCGCGCTGCCCAGGGTGACATCGATGCGGTTGCCGGCGTGCGCCAGCAGCAGGTTCTGGAGCACGCCGAACAGGCCGTTGAACAGGATGACGGCGAGCATGCCCGCGGCCACCACGGCGAGCGTGGCGGCGTTATGATAGACGAAGACCTTGTCGATAATGACCTGCACGAACAGCGGCACGCCGACGCCGAGAAGCTGGAAGAAGAACGCCGCCACCAGCACTTCCGCAAGCTCCCGGCGGTATTTCCGCAGCACCGGCGCGAACCAGGCCAGTCCGAAGGGGCGGTTGGGATTGCTGAAGGATAGCCGTTCCTTGATGAGGATCATGCGGCCGCTCATCGCCGCGTCCCAATCCGCTTGCCGGTAGAGCGCGGGCTGCGCTTCTCCGGGGGCGGTTACGGGGAGGCGGCCGTCGCGCGCCGCGCGGCCGATAATGACGAATTCGCCGTCGCCGCGCTCCGCGATGGCCGGCAGCTTCAGGCGGGCGGCGCTTTCCCAGTCCAGCGTTGCCGGCTGGGCTTTGAGATTGAGCTCGGCGCAGGCGAGAAGGATTTCGTCCACGCCAATGCGCCGTTGCTCGAAGCCGAGCGCCCGGATGAGTTGATCGGGGTCGATGGGGCGTTGGTGGAAAGCGGCGATGTGGGCGAGCGCCCAGATGCCGGAAGGCGGCTGAACGGCCGCACCGGCCGATGCGTTACGCTTGGTCTCGCTTAATTCAGGCATGCCCCCCCGCTTTCGTGGAACAGTAACCGCGCCCGGGGGGGCGGCCTGCTCATGCACCGCGAAGATCGAGATCTCGCGGGCACGATACAACAGACGACATTGACTGCTACTGCTTACCTACGTGGACTACTGTTTTATCACACAAACCTTACGTCAAGCTGACAGGGCCTTTAAATTTTTAAGACAGGCGAGGATTTCCTGGGGGAGCCTTGGCGCGAAACGAGGAACTATCGGCGCAAAACGTCGCCGCTGGCGAGGTCTTGGATGATCGAAGGATTTTTACGGCGGCCGGCGCGGCCGGGGAGTACCCATACTTGCTCGCCGAAGACCTGGCGGCAAGCGCGCGTGGTTTTCAGCGGCCGCCGCCCGGCGCGGTTGGCGCTGGTGGAGACGAGCGCGCTGCGTAGCGTCCGGCACAAGCCGGCGGCTTCGGGGTGGGCGGTCACTCTGACCGCGAGGGTGGGATGCGCGCCGGTTAGCCAGCGGGGGGCGCGGCGGGCGGCGGGCAGCAGCCAGGTGTGCGGGCCGGGCCAGGTGGAAAGAAGGCGGCGCCATTGCGCCGGGGTTGGCGGTACGGCGAAGGAGGCGAGCCGGGCGAAGCAGTCGGCGATCAGGATGAGTCCCTTGCGGCGCGGGCGTCCTTTGAGCCGCAGCAGGCGCGCGACGGCGCGGGCGTTGCGGGGATCGCAGCCGAGGCCGTAGCAGGATTCGGTGGGGTAGGCGATGAGGCCGCCGCGCCGTAAATGCGCGTGGAGGCGCGCGCTGTCGTGGAGGAATGGCAAGGGGCGAAGCCGGAATCCGGACATGATGTTTTCTCTTAGCGTGCGCGGGGCCGGTTGGGGAATTGGTGGGAAGCCGGGCGGTTCATCGGCGGCGGGGACGCATGGCTAGCGCTTGAGGGCGGTTTGCAGCGCTGCGTCCTTGGCGGCGATTTGCGCGGCGTTGGCGGCGCGTTCGTCTTGCAGCCGTTGCGCGAGAACGGGGTTGGCCAACGCCAGTATCTGGGCGGCGAGATAGGCTGCATTGTTAGCGCCCGCTTTGCCGATGGCGACGGTGGCGACGGGAACGCCGCCGGGCATTTGCACGGTGGATAGCAAGGCGTCGAAGCCATTGAGCGGGCCGCCGGCCATGGGCACGCCAATGACCGGCCGCACGGTGTGGGCGGAAACGGCGCCGGCAAGGTGGGCGGCGAGTCCGGCGGCGGCGATGAATACCTGGCAGCCGCGGGTTTCGGCGTCCCGGATGTATGCTGTGGCGGCGGCGGGCGTGCGGTGGGCGGAGGCGATTTTCGCTTCCCAGGCGACGCCGAGCGCGGTCAGGGTGTCCAGGGTGGACTGCATGACCGGCAGGTCGGAGTCGGAGCCCATGAGTACGGCGACGAATGGCGAGGTCATGACGATTCCTTTCGTGGCAACGCTTAGGGTTTAATCGCGCGGTGGCCGATGTCGCGGCGCATTTGACTGCCGTCGAAATGGATGCGGTCGGCGATTTCATATGCGCGCCGCTGGGCCAGGCTGACTTTGTCGCCCAGGGCGGTGACGCACAGCACGCGCCCGCCGCTGGTCACGATGTCGCCGTCGTGTCGGTCGGTGCCGGCATGAAACACGTGATAATCTTCCCCCGCGGCCGGTAGGTTGTGGATGGCGTCGCCCTTGCGCGGGTTTTCCGGGTAGCCCGCCGCCGCCAGCACCACGCCGAGGGCGACGCGGCGGTCCCACTCGGCCTCGACTTTGTCGAGCGTGCCGTTGACGGCGTGTTCCAGCAGCGCGTGCAGATCGCTTTTAAGCCGCAGCAGGATCGGCTGGGTTTCCGGGTCGCCCATGCGGCAGTTGAATTCCAGCACCTGGATTTCGCCTTGGGGGCTAATCATCAGTCCGGCGTAGAGAAAGCCGGTGTAGGGCGCGCCGTCCTTGGCCATGCCGGCGATGGCGGGCTGGATAATTTCGCGCATGATGCGGGCGTGCCGTTCCGGGGTAATCACCGGGGCGGGAGAATAGGCGCCCATGCCGCCGGTGTTCGGGCCCCGGTCGCCGTCGCGCAGGCGCTTGTGATCCTGGCTGGTCGCCAGGGGCAGGATGTGTTCGCCGTCGCTCATGACGATGAAGCTGGCTTCTTCGCCATCGAGATAGTCTTCGATCACGATGCGCGCGCCCATGCCGCCGGCGAGCAGGCGATCGACCGCGGCATGCGCCGCTTCGGCGGTCATGGCGACCACCACGCCTTTTCCCGCCGCCAGGCCGTCGGCTTTAACCACAACCGGCGCGCCGCGCCGGTCGATTTCGTCGTGCGCGGCGGCGGCGGCGGTAAAGGTGGCGTAGGCCGGGGTGGGGATGCCGTGGCGCGCCATGAACCGTTTCGCGAAATCCTTGGAGGATTCGAGTTGGGCCGCTTGCCGCGCGGGGCCGAAAATTTTCAGGCCGGCGGCGCGGAAGGCGTCTACGACGCCGTCGGAGAGCGGCGCTTCGGGGCCGACCACGGTGAGGGCGATTTTCTCCCGCTGGGCGAATGCGACCCAATCGTCGTTGCCGTGCAGGGGGACGTTTTCCACGCCCGGCTCGTGGGCGGTGCCGGCGTTGCCGGGCGCGACGAAGACTTTGCCGACGCGGGCGCCTTGGGCCAGTTTCCAGGCGAGGGCGTGTTCCCGTCCGCCGCCGCCGATGACTAGAAGTTTCATGGGATTGCCGCTTTGCTGCGATTAATGGCGGAAATGGCGCGTGCCGGTAAACACCATGGCGACGCCTTGTTCGTCGGCGGCGGCGATGACCTCTTCGTCGCGCATGCTGCCGCCCGGTTGGATAATGCTTTTCGCGCCCGCCTCGGCGGCGACGTCCACGCCGTCGCGAAAGGGGAAGAAGGCGTCGGAAGCGACGGCCGCGCCGTGTAGGTCGAGGTTGGCGTTGCGCGCCTTGATGGCGGCGATGCGGGCGCTGTCCACCCGGCTCATTTGACCCGCGCCGACGCCGAGCGTCTGGCCGTTGGCGGCGAATACGATGGTGTTGGATTTGACGAATTTGGCCACTCGCCAGGCGAATAGTAAATCGCGCATTTGCTGCGGCGTCGGCGCGGCGCGGGTGACGACGCGTAATTCGCTGGCCTCGACATTGCGTCCGTCGGGGGTTTGCACCAGTAGTCCGCCGCCGACCCGTTTATAATCCAGGCCGTTGCCGCCGGTGGTTAGCGGAATGGCGAGCACCCGGATGTTCGGTTTTTTCGCCAGTACTTGCGCGGCGGCCTCGGAGATCGCCGGGGCGATCAGTACTTCCAGAAATTGCTGGATGACCGCGTCGGCGGCGTCCGCTTCCAACGGATGGTTGAAGGCGATGATGCCGCCGAACGCGGAGGTGGGATCGGTGGCGAGGGCCTTGCGGTAAGCGGCCAGGCTGCTTTCCGCGACCGCTACGCCACAGGGGTTGGCGTGTTTGACGATGACGCAGGCGGGTTGGTCGAAGGTCTTGACGCATTCCCAAGCCGCGTCCGAATCGGCGATGTTATTGTAGGAGAGCGCCTTGCCTTGCCGCTGCGTGTAGTGGCCCAGCGTTCCCGCCGCCGGTTGCGGGTCGCGGTAGAAGGCGGCTTGCTGGTGAGGATTTTCGCCGTAGCGTAAGTCCTGGGCTTTGGCGAAGTGGAGGTTCAACTGATCGGGAAAGGCGCGGCGCTCGCCCGCCGGGTTGCCGGCGCTCAGATAATTGCTGATCGCGCCGTCGTAAGCGGCGGTGTGGGAGAAGGCCTTGACCGCTAGATCGAAGCGCTGTTCCAGTGTGAGCGCGCCGCCGCTGGCTTGTAGCGCGTGCATCAGTCCGGCGTAGTCGGCGGGGTCGGTGACGACCGCTACGCCGCTGTGGTTTTTCGCCGCCGCCCGCACGAGGGTGGGGCCGCCGATGTCGATGTTTTCGATGGCTTCCGCCAGAGTGCAGCCGGGTTTGGCGACCGTGGCGCTGAATGGATAGAGGTTGACCACCACGAGGTCGATGGGCGGGATGCCGGCGCCTTCCGCCGCGGCGGCGTGTTCGGGAAGGTCGCGCCGGAACAGGATGCCGCCGTGAATGCGCGGGTGCAGGGTCTTGACCCGACCGTCGAGCATTTCCGGGAAGCCCGTGTAATCGCCGACTTCCACGACGCCGATATCGGCTTGCGCCAGTAACTGGGCGGTGCCGCCGGTGGAGAGGATTTCAATGCCGAGTTGTTGCAAGGCAGTGGCGAATTCAACGATGCCGGTTTTGTCGGAGACGCTAATCAGGGCGCGTTTAATGGGAATCATCATGGGAACAGCTCGATTGTCGGGAAGGTTGTGAAATCTATCGGGGAGAGGACGGCTCGCTCATTTCAGTCCATACTGCTTCATTTTTTTGCGTAGGGTGTTGCGGTTCATGCCCAGCATTTCCGCCGCGCGCGTCTGGTTGCCGCCGGCATGGTCGAGGACGAATCCCAGCAATGGCTGTTCGACGCAGGTCATGACCATCTCGTAGATCGTATGCGGATCTTCGCCGTCCAGGTCGCTGAAATACGCGGTTAACGCTTTGCGCACGCAGGCGGCGATATCGTTATCGTGCTTCATGATGGCCAATTTCCCCTGTCAAGCGTCGCCAAAAAGGTTCAGGCTGCCGCCAAGCGTCCCCACGCAAGGCTTGTGGGTTGTTGTTCTCTGTGTTCTTCAAAGAAACCGTCAATGGTGGCGAGTTGCTCGGCGGCGGTCGGCAGCCGGTTCACTCGGTGGCGGAATTGAGCGGCGCCGGGCAGGCCGCGTGCGTACCAGGCAATATGCTTGCGCGCGATCCGCACCCCGGCGTGCTCGCCATAAAAGGCGTACAACGCGTCGAGGTGTTCCGTTAGGGTGGAATGGATTTCGGCGACGGTGGGCGGCGGCAGCTGCTCGCCGGTGGCGAGATAATGGGCGATTTCCCGGAAAATCCATGGCCGCCCTTGGGCCGCGCGGCCGATCATGACGCCGTCGGCGGCAGTGTCGTCCAGCACGCGCCGGGCTTTTTGCGGGCTGTCGATGTCGCCGTTGGCGATGACCGGGATGCGCACCCGGCTTTTGACTTCGGCGATGGTGTCGTATTCGGCGTCGCCGCGGTAGCCGCAGGCGCGGGTGCGGCCGTGGATAGCCAGCGCCTGAACGCCCGCCGCTTCGGCGATGTGGGCAATGGCGACCGCGTTGCGGTGGGCGGTGTCCCAGCCCGTGCGAATTTTTAGCGTAACCGGCACGTCGACCGCGCCGACCACTGTTTCCAGAAGGCGGGCGACGAGCGGTTCGTCGCGCAGCAGGGCGGAGCCCGCCATGACGTTGCAGATTTTTTTCGCCGGGCAGCCCATGTTGATGTCGATGATCTGGGCTCCACGCGCGACATTGTAGCGCGCGGCCTGCGCCAGCATGGCAGGATCGGCACCGACGATTTGCACCGATGCCGGGGCGGATTCGCCTTCGTGATCGGCGCGGCGCCGGGTTTTTTCGCTGCCGTACAGCAAGGAATTGCTCGCTACCATTTCCGATACCGCCAGTCCCGCGCCGAAGCGCCGGCACTGCTGGCGGAACGGCCGGTCGGTCACGCCCGCCATGGGGGCGACGATCAGATTGTTGGCGAGAAGATAGGGGCCGAGGCGCATATGTATTTTTCGGGTAACGAGGGCGTTATTGTACCCGTAAAACGGGGGTGGGCGGAAGCGGCGGGCGCTTCCCCTAATGAGCTTGCTCCCAGTTGGGGCCGGCGCCGACCGCGGCGACCAGCGGCACGCGCAGTTGGGCGACGCCGCACATGAGCGCCGGGAGCCTGTGGCGCACGGTTTCCAGCTCGGCGCTGGGGACTTCCAGCACCAATTCGTCGTGCACTTGCATAATGAGCCGGGCGGCCGATTGTTCTTGCGTCAGCCAGTGTTGCACCGCGATCATGGCGAGCTTGATGAGGTCCGCCGCGGTGCCTTGCATCGGCGCATTGATGGCGGCCCGCTCCGCGCCTTGGCGGCGGGCGGCGTTGCTGCCGCGGATTTCCGGCAGATACAGCCGCCGGCCAAAGGCGGTTTCCACGCAGCCTTGTTGTTTCGCGTGTTCGCGGGTGCGTTGCATGTAATCCGCGACGCCCGGATAACGAGCGAAGTAGCGCTCCATGTAAGCCTGGGCGGCGGCGCGCTCGATGCCGAGTTGGCCGGCAAGGCCAAATGCCGACATGCCGTAGATCAAGCCGAAGTTAATGACCTTGGCGGTGCGCCGCTGGCTGGTGCTTACCGTTTCCGGCGGCACGCCGAATACCTCGGCGGCGGTGGCGCGGTGGATGTCCTCTCCCGCGGTGAACGCCTTGAGCAGACCGGCGTCGCCCGACAGGTGCGCCATGATGCGCAGTTCGATCTGGGAATAGTCGGCGGAGACGAGGTGGTGGCCCGGCTCGGCAATGAAGGCTTCGCGGATTTTGCGTCCTTCGGCGGTGCGCACGGGAATGTTTTGCAGGTTGGGGTCGGTGCTCGCCAGCCGTCCGGTGACCGCCACCGCCTGGTTGTAGTTGGTGTGCACCCGGCCGGTGCGGGGATCGGTCATGCGCGGCAGTTTGTCGGCGTAGGTGGATTTGAGCTTGGCGAGGCTCCGGTAATCCAGCAACAGTTTCGGCAGGGGATAATTTACGGCGAGTTGCTGGAGTACGTCTTCATCGGTGGAGGGTGCGCCGCCGGGCGTTTTCTTGATGACTGGCAGTTGCTGCCGGTTGAATAGGATTTCCTGAATTTGCTTTGGCGAGTTGAGGTTGAACGGTTGGCCGGCGGCGGCATGGGCGTCTTGTTCGAGTCCCAGCATTTTTTGCCCCAGCTCCCGGCTCTGGGTTTGCAGGCGTTTGGTGTCCAGCAGCACGCCATTGCGCTCCATGATGAACAGTACGTTTGCCAGCGGTACTTCGATGCGGCGGTAAATAAAGTCCAATTTTTCCTCGGCTTCGATGGCGGGGTAAAGTGTTTGGTGCAATTGTAAGGTGATGTCGGCGTCTTCGGCGGCGTATTCCGCCGCTGTTTCCAGCGGCACTTGGTCAAAGCCGATTTGTTTCGCGCCTTTGCCCGCCACATCGGTGTAGGTGATCGTTTTCACGCCCAGATGGCGCAGCGCCATGGAATCCATGTCGTGGGGTTTGTGGCTTTCCAGGACATAGGATTGCAGCAGGGTGTCGTGGGCCATGCCCCGCAGGGTGATGCCGTGATTGGCGAGGACATGCATGTCGTACTTTAGGTTTTGTCCTAATTTCCGCCGGGCGGGATCTTCCAGCCACGGCTTGAGACGTGCGAGCACCGTCACCATTTCTAGCTGGGCGGGCGCGCCGGGATAATGATGCGCGAGTGGCAGGTAGGCTGCCTGGTGGGCGCTGACCGCGAATGATAGGCCGACTAAGTGTGCATTCATGGGGTCGAGGCTGGTGGTTTCGGTGTCCAGCGCGGTCAGCGTCGCTTGATCGAGACGCTCCAGCCAGGCCGTCAACTGGGCGGGCGTGGTGATGGTTTCATAATGGCGCGGCGGGTGCGGCTTTTCCTGCGCATCCGCTCGTTGGGGGTTGTTCAGTTCGCGCCGCCAGCTGTTGAATTCGAAGCGCTCGAACAACGCCGCCAGCTCGGCGGTGTCCGGTGGCGCCGGGGTGAGCTCGGTGACCGCGAGGGGCAGCGGCACGTCGCACTTGATCGTAAGCAGCCGCTGCGCTTGCGGCAGCCAATCCCGCGCCTGGCGCAAGTTTTCGCCGGCCACGCCGCCGATTTCGTCGTCATGGGCGATGAGATTTTCCAGCGTTTGGTATTGATGCAGCCACTTGACCGCGGTTTTCGGCCCGACTTTTGTCACGCCGGGAATGTTGTCCACGCTGTCGCCGATGAGCGCCAGGTAATCGACGATGCGTTCCGGCGGCACGCCGAATTTGGCGGTGACGCCGGCCACGTCCAGTTGTTCGTTGGTCATGGTATTGACCAGCTGGGCGTGCGGGTTCACGAGTTGGGCCATGTCCTTGTCGCCGGTGGAGATGACGGTTTGGATGCCTTGCCGCCCTGCCTGCTCGGCCAGGGTGCCGATAACGTCGTCGGCTTCGACGCCGTCGATCATTAACAACGGCCAGCCTAAGGCGCGGATGGCTTGGTGCAGCGGTTCGGTCTGGGCGGCCAGGTCTTCCGGCATGGGCGGACGGTGGGCTTTGTACGCTGGGTACCAGGCGTCGCGAAAGGTTTTTCCTTTTGCATCAAACACGCACGCGCTATAATCGGCTCGAATGTCTTTGGTCAATCGGTGCAGCATGTTGATGACGCCATAGATGGCCCCCGTTGGTTCGTGGTCGCGGTTGCGCAAATCCGGCAACGCATGAAACGCCCGGTAGAGGTAGGAAGACCCATCGACTAATAACAGTGTTTTCATTGAATCCATTTCACGATGAACGAGAAACTCCCGAAAATCATTAATCCCGATGTGATGGCGAAAACCTCTTCGGCGCGGGAATCCTGGCGTGTCTTCGGTATTATGTCAGAATTCGTCGAAGCGACCGAACGGCTCGGCGCCATCCGTCCCGCGGTCAGTATTTTCGGCAGCGCCCGCACCCCGGCCGACCATGCCTATTATATGCTCGCCGAGGAAATCGCCCGGCATCTGTCGGATGCCGGATTCAGCGTGATTTCCGGCGGCGGGCCGGGCATCATGGAGGCGGCCAATAAAGGAGCTTTTTTCGGTCAGTCGCCCAGCGTCGGTTTGAATATTCAGTTGCCTCACGAGCAGCACGCTAATCCTTACCAGGATATTAGTCAGACATTCCGTCACTTTTTCGCGCGCAAGGTGATGTTTGTCAAGTTCGCCACCGCCTATGTGGTCATGCCTGGCGGTTTCGGCACCTTGGACGAACTCATGGAAGCGTTGACGCTGGTGCAGACGGGCAAGACCCGCCGCATCCCCATCATTCTGGTGCGTAAAGCGTATTGGCAGGGCCTGCTCGATTGGTTCCGCCATACCTTGGTGCGGGAAGAGATGATTAATCCCGAGGATATGCAGTTAATCCAGGTGATCGACGAACCACGGGCGGTAGTGGACGCCATCTTCAAGTATTACGAGACGCGGGGTTTCGAGCCTTCGCCCGCCGAGCAGGAGATTCAGCTCAGTCTTTAGTCCGGTTGTTTCGCTGGAACGCGGCGAGCGGTCAGCCTGGCGGCTGTTCGCCGTTTCATGAAATGCACCGCCCGGATTCGCGCCTTACCGGCGAGGCAGCGGCAACGCCTGTGGACGGAACGCCGCGAAAGGCCAAGGCGCGCCGGTAGGTTGGCGGCGCCAACCATCCCCGGCGCGGCCGAAATCGCGGGGCCGGGCGTTTTTAGCGCAGCCTCTCGATGCGATTGCTGCTAAAATTAGGGAAAACCTACCGTTCAAGGAATTCTCATGCGCCGCGTTTTCGTACTCATCCTGTTGGCTTTGACGGCGCCGCCGCTATACGCGGCTTCGTCCCAGCCGCCGCTGCCGAAAGGCCTCCAGCCGCTACCCCCGCCGCCCGCGCCGCCGCCGGGTGCTAAGGAACGCGCGGGTGCGGCGCCGCAGGTCACCATTATTAAGCGGGGCGCGCAGAAGATAGAGGAATACCGTATTCATGGCCGACTGTACATGGTTAAGGTAACGCCTGCTCACGGCAAGCCGTATTACCTAGTGGACCGGGAGGGGAAGGGGCAGTTTACTCGCCTCGATACGCTGAATCCTCACATTTCCGTCCCGCAATGGGTATTGTTTGAATTCTGAATTTCCACGCCGCTGGCGGGGGCCGCGCCGCCGCCCGCGGCTTCCGAGTCTTTCCCATGTCGGTTTTCACTACTGTTTCCGCTGACGCCCTGGCGGTCTGGCTAAAACGTTACGCGTTGGGCAATCTAACGGATTTGCAGGGGATTGCTTCCGGTATCGAGAATACCAATTATTTCGTGACCACGACCCATGGGCAGTTCGTACTGACGTTATTCGAGCAGCTGCAAGCCGAGGAATTGCCTTATTTTCTTAACCTGATGGCGCATCTCGCGCGCCACGGCATCCCCTGTCCGACGCCGCTGGCCGACCTGCAAAATGCGTATTTGGGCGTATTGAACGGCAAGCCAGCGAGTATCGTCACACGCCTCGCGGGCCGGTCGCTGGAGCGGCCGGCCACTCCCGAGTGCGCCCAGGTAGGGGATATGCTGGCTAGCTTGCATGTGGCGGGCCGCTCTTATCCCACGCGGATGGAAAATCCCCGCGGTCCGTCCTGGTGGAAAACCGCCGTTGCCCAGGTGGCGCCGCATCTTACGGTGGCGGCGGCAACATTGTTGCACGCCGAGCTGCAATTTCAGTCGCTTCACCGTTATCAACATTTGCCGCGCGGGGTCGTCCACGCCGATTTATTCCGCGACAATGTATTGTTCGACAGCGGCCGCTTGAGCGGTGTTATCGATTTTTATTACGCGTGTGACGACGCGTGGTTGTACGATTTGGCGATTACCGTCAACGATTGGTGCGCCACGGACGACGGCAGTCTGGATGCGGCGCGCCTTACGGCCATGCTCCAGGCATATCACCGGGTGCGGCCGCTCACTCTGGAGGAACGCGATGCCTGGCCGGTGATGCTGCGCGCCGCCGCGCTGCGTTTCTGGCTGTCGCGGCTGTACGATCTCCATTTTCCCCGTCCCGGCGAGTTAACCCATGCCAAGGACCCCGATCTTTTTAAGCGAATTTTGCTCGCAGGCATCGACGCCGAGGATAGGTTACGCCAGTTGTGGGTTTAAGTCGCGGCGGTTACAATGGCCGACTAACTTCGTAACCTAATGTTTATAAATAAAACTCGGAGGTAAGATGGAACCCAGAAGCGTTGCGGCGGGGCATGGCTGGCAATGGATCGTGGATGGCTTCGGCCTGTTCCGCAAGAACCCGCTGATCTGGATCGTGCTGTTCCTGATTTATTTTGTCATCATCATTTTACTTTCCGTGATTCCCTTTATCGGGCCGCTGATTAATTCGCTTCTCGGGCCGGTGTTTTCCGCTGGTTTCATGTTGGCTTGCCGTGATTTGGGGCGCGGCGAGGATATCGAGATCGCCCATTTGTTCGCTGGTTTTCGCCATAATACCGCTCAGTTGGTGACGGTCGGCGGCCTCTACCTTGTCGGTACGATCGTCATCGTCGGGGCGGCCATGTTGCTCGGCGGCGGCGGCGCGGGATGGTCAATGATGTTCCAAACGATGCCGATAAGTGGCGCGCCGCATACCGAAGCGACAATGGTCGCCACGCAGGGGATGCTGCTGGTGTTTTTAGTGATGCTGCTATTCATTATGCCGTTGCTGATGGCCTACTGGTTCGCGCCCGTGCTGGTGGTGATGAACGATCTGAAAGCGCTGGAGGCGATGAAACTGAGCTTCCGGGCGTGCTTGAGGAATATCGCGCCGTTCCTGGTGTATGGGGTCATTTCCCTGGCGCTGATTATGGCCGCCGTTATTCCCTTCGGGTTGGGCATGCTGGTGGCGGTGCCAGTGCTGACTGCCTCGATTTATACCGCCTACCGGGATATTTTTCCCCAGCAAGCGGCGGAACCCAAAACCGTATCCGTGATGGAGGAATTTTAGGCCGGCGTGAGCTTGGCGTATTCCAGCGCCAGCCACTTGGGATCGCCGCTGCCGAATTTCACGCGTACCCGGGTGTCGGTGCCGCGGCCTTCGCAATCGATAATCATGCCCTCGCCAAATTTGGGGTGACACACGTTCTGGCCGATACGGAACCCCGTCCCGCCGGTCTCGGCGGGACGGGGCGCGAGCAGGGTGTCTCGCCGTTGGACGTCGGCAGCGTAGCCGAGCGGCTGGACGAGGGATGCGGGGATTTCTTCCAGGAAGCGGGAAGGAATGTTGTAGCGCATTTGGCCGTGAAGCATCCGGCTTTGGGAAAAGCTGAGGGTTAAGCGCCGCCGGGCGCGGGTGATCGCCACATACAGGAGACGCCGCTCCTCCGCTAAACCGTCCGCCTCCAGCCGGCTGTTTTCATGGGGGAAAAGCCCGTCTTCCAGGCCGCTGACGAAGACGGCGTTGAATTCCAGTCCCTTGGCGGCGTGGACGGTCATCAGTTGTAACGCGTCCTGGCCGCTGCCGGCTTGGTGTTCGCCCGCCTCCAGCGCCGCGTGGGCGAGGAAGGCGGCGAGTGGGGCGTTGTCCGTTTGGCCGCTGTCGGCGGAGGCGGCCGCGCTGATTCCCATTTCATCCAGCCCACTGCCGTCGGCTTCCGTGACGAAGGCGGCGGCGGCATTTATTAATTCGTTAAGGTTTTGCAGCCGGTCGGCGTCTTGTTTGTCCTTCTGGTAATGGGCGGGCAACCCGCTTTGCGCCAGCATGTGGTCGATTTGCTCCGGCAGGGGCAGGTCGCGGCAAACGTCGCGCAGCGATTCAATGCGCTGAACGAAGTGTTTGATCGCTTGCCCCGCCTTGCCGCTCAGGGGGCAACGCTGGGCCGCCAACCATAAACTGACGTCCTGCTGCCGCGCCACATCCGCCAGCTGTTCCAGGGTGCGTGCGCCGATGCCGCGCGGGGGGAAGTTGACGATGCGCTGGAATGCGCCATCGTCGCTTGAATTGGCGATGAGCCGTAGATAGGCTAGCGCGTCCTTGATTTCCTTGCGCTCGAAGAATCGCTGCCCGCCGTAGACCCGATAGGGGAGACCGGCGTTGAATAACGCGTGTTCCAACACCCGGGATTGGGCGTTGGCGCGGTAGAGCAGGGCGATGTCGTCCAGCCGAACGCCTTCGCGCTTTAATGTGCGGACTTCATCGACAATGAACGCGGCTTCGTCGCGGTCGGCCGCCGCTTCGAAAACACGCAGCCGTTCGCCATTGCCATCCGCCGTCCATAGGTTTTTCCCGAGCCGGTCGGCATTATGGCGGATCAGGGTATTGGCCGCCTCCAGGATGTTGCCGTGGGAGCGGTAGTTTTGTTCCAGCTTGATGACGGGCCCGACGCCGAATTCCCGCGCGAAGTCCTGCATGTTGCGCGCCTGGGCGCCCCGGAAAGCGTAGATCGACTGATCGTCATCTCCCACCGCGAAAATCGCCCCGCCAGGAGTCGCGAGCAGTTTCAACCATTGGTATTGCAGGTGGTTGGTGTCTTGGAATTCATCCACCAGGATGTGCTGGAAACGCTGGTGATAGTGATCGCGTAACACTTCATTCCGCTGTAGCAGTTCATAGCTGCGCAGTAGCAGTTCGGCGAAGTCGACGACGCCTTCGCGGTTGCATTGTTCATCGTAGGCGGCGTAAAGCGCTTGCATTTGCTGGGTGAAGCGGTCGTGCGCCTCGACTTGGGCGGCGCGCAGCCCTTCTTCCTTATGGCGGTTGATGAAATGCTGCACTTGCTTGGGCGGGTATTTTTCGCCGTCGATCTGAAGGAATTTCATCAATCGCTTGATGACGGCGAGTTGATCTTGACTGTCCAGAATCTGGAACAGAGAGGGGAGGCCCGCTTCTCGATGATGCGCGCGCAGCAGACGGTTGCACAGGCCGTGAAACGTCCCCACCCACATGCCGCGGGTGTTAATGGGCAGCAGCGCGCTCAGGCGCGCCAGCATTTCCCGCGCGGCCTTGTTGGTGAAGGTCACGGCGAGAATGCCAAAGGGGCTGGCTTGATCGGTCTGAATCAGGTAGGCGATGCGCATGGTCAGCACACGGGTTTTGCCACTGCCGGCGCCAGCCACGATAAGAGCGGATTGCCGTGCTAACGTGACGGCTTCGTGTTGCTGCGGGTTGAGTCCCGCTAAAAAAGAGGGGGTCGGCATAATGGGGTCGGCGCAAGCCGCCTGCGGTTATCGGAGAGAATTATACGCAATGTGGCCGTCGGGCGCATCTTCCCCGGTGCGTCGCGTCAACCGAGGATGACCTGGTTTCTTCCGGCTTCCTTGGCGCGGTAGAGCGCTTCGTCCGCTTTGCGGACCAGCTCCTCCAAGGATAGGGCATGGCTATCGGGGTAAGCCGCGACGCCGATGCTGAGGGTGAGCTGTTTGCCTTCCATGGCGGGCACTGCCGCCGCCGCCACCGATTGACGAATTTTTTGTGCCACTACACTCGCTTGCCCCCGATTGGTGTGCGGCAAGATGACGACAAATTCCTCGCCGCCATAGCGGGCGCATAAATCGGAATCCCGTACCGATTGACGAATAATGCGCGCGACCGTAATCAGCGCGTCGTCGCCGACTAGGTGACCGAAGGTGTCGTTGACTTGCTTGAAATAATCGATATCCATGATGAGTAGCGACAAGGGGTGTTCATAGCGAAAAGCGCGGGAAAATTCAATTTCCATCCGCTTGGCGATATGGCGGCGGTTATACAGATTGGTCAGGCTGTCGGTGATGGACAGGTGCTCGATATTTTCATGGACGAGGGCGTTGTCGAGTACGATGGAAATCTGATCGGTCATGTATTCGATGAACGGCAGCTCATCGGAGCGGAAACTGGTGATTGTCGCCAGCAGGACAACGCCTTGTAGCTTGTCTTTCAATATCAGGGGAAATGCAGCGATCTCGGCGGGGTAGGCGGTGGCCACGCCGAAATGGATGGTGATATTGCAGGAAGGCGGGATTTCCTTGATGTGCATCCGCGTTTTTTGTTGCGCAACTTGCCCTGGGACGCCTTGGCCTTGCCTGAGCGTGTCCAAGACAGCCAGGTCGAGGCCATAGGCGACGTAGGGCTCCAGCAATCCGGTGTTCTCATTAAACAGATAAATGACGCCGGCGGCCGAACCGGTCAGTTCGCTGACCTTGTCGAGCGCTCTTTGTAACAGGTCTTTCGGGTTCAGTGTGGTAATCAGCAGTTTCGACAAGGCGTTGTATTTATTGATGCGCTCCTCGTGCTTTTGGATGGCGTCCGCCATGCGGTTAAAGCCCTGGCCGAGTTCCTCGAATTCGTCCTTGGTCAGCAGTTCGGTGCGCACGCCGAGTTCGCCGCGGGCGAAGTCGTCCATCGCCCAGGTCAGCCCGCGCATCGGTGCGATCATATCGCGGTAGGCGAGATAAGCGATTAGCAGCGCAAGCGCCACGCCCAACCCCATGAATAGGTAAATATCCACGGTATTCTTCGCGATCAGCGCATCGATTTTGTGTGTTCGGACACCGATGGCGAGGGCGCCGATCAGGTGGCGGTCGATATTGTAGATGGGATCGGCGATTACGAAGCTCGGCGTGTGATTAAGGCTGAGCTTGCCGTGGAAGGCAGTATTGTGCTGAATCGCGTCGCTCATTTTGCTCGGCGCGGGCAGGCCGGCTAACCAAATAGCATTCATTCGTCTTGTGGCGGCGATGGCGCGCGTTTCCTGGCCGGCGCTGAGAAATACCGCCGCATCGACGTTCAGGTAATCGTGGATGATGCTGGGTAGCCAATGATCGTGGTTCAGTATGATGATGCCGGCCAGCGCGCCGATAACGATTTTTTTCTTGATGACGGGCACCACAACGACTTGCGCCAGCAGGGTGCGATCCAGCTTATTCGGATGGCCGGCGGGCGACTGCTCCACAAACAGGGTACTGGCGATCAATTCACTAGACACGCCGACTTCACCAGAGCGATAGGCCCGCGTCAGGAGTTTCCCTATGGAAGGTTCGATGTCCGCGGCGCGGATATCGTCGTTATGCCGTGTGATGAGGGCGCGGTTTTTATCCAGCGCCAGCCACACATTGGTGTAGGGTAATAGCGCGGCTTGATGCTGGAAAACGGTTTCCAGGGCGGCGCTATCCCGGGCGCTAATTCCCGCTTGTACTGCCGGGTTGACGGCAGCTTGCGCCAGAACCGCCCGCAGTTGCGCCGGACGTTCATTGTACACTTGCCACGCGCCCCGCAGCTTGCCTTCAAGGGCATGCGTCGTCTCCGTTTCCAGCGTGCTGCGCAACATCATCGCGGTGATGACGCTGAGGCCGAACATCGGCAGGACAACGATCAACATGAAGGCGATCAGGGTCTTCCAGCCAATGGACAGATAAAACCGCTGCGGCCCCCAGACGACCTGGTAGAGGCTGCCGCGCTCCGTTTGCGTTTTCCTTGGCCAGTTCATGGGGTGGGGAGGGATCCTGGGTCACCTTGCGAATGTCGGATTGATCTTTGCGCCCTGCTAGCGCGACGGGAAGCGGCGAATGCCTGGGCCGCCTCCCGCCGTTACCTTGGCCGGGCAAAAGGCCCGCCGTTTATTTCTTGGTGTGTTTCTTGCTCTCCATCATGCGATGAATCAGCGGTGTCAAGATGACTTCCATGGCGAACCCCATTTTTCCGCCGGGCACCACGATGGTATTCGGACGGGACATAAACGAATCATGAATCATCCGTAGCAAATAAGGGAAGTCCGTGTCTTTCGGGTAGCGGAAGCGGATTACCACGAAGCTTTCATCGGGGGTCGGAATATCCCGGGTGATGAAGGGATTCGAGGTGTCCACCGTCGGCACGCGCTGGAAGTTGACGTGGGAGCGGGAAAACTGCGGGGTAATGTAGTGCACGTAATCGTGCATCCGGCGCAGAATGGTGTGGGTGACCGCTTCCGCCGAATAGCCCCGCTCCGCGGTGTCGCGGTGAATTTTCTGGATCCACTCCAGATTGACGATCGGTGTAACGCCAATGAGCAGGTCTACGTGTTTTGCGGCGTCGCTATTGCCGTCCACGATGCCGCCATGCAGTCCTTCATAGAAGAGGAGATCCGTCCCTTTTTCGATGGCCTTCCACGGTGTGAAGGTGCCGGGTTTTTGCTTAAAGGGCGCGGCTTCTTCTTCGTTATGCAGGTAGTAGCGGGTTTTGGCGCCGCCTTTTTCCCCATATTCCTTGAATACCGCCGCTAGCTCGGCGAATAGATTGGCTTCCGGGCCAAAATGGCTAAACGTGTGATTACCGTCTTTTTCCGATTTTAATACCGCCTGCTTCATCGCCTCCCGGTCGTAGCGGTGAAAGCTGTCGCCCTCGACGATGACCGGCCTGATCTTCTCGCGGTGAAAAATGTGTTCGAAGGCGCGCTTAACCGTGGTGGTGCCTGCGCCAGAAGACCCGGTCACGGCAATAATGGGATGCTTGGCGGACATCGCTGTCTTTCCTTTCTTATATGAATCAGTCGGCAAAGTATAATAGCGAATCCGCTGTTTTGTCACTCACCCCCTGGGTCTTCTTGTGCGATTTCCCCCGGCGCCCACAGTGTTTCCTCCCGACAGGGCGGTTATTGCGCGCGTGCTTCCGATGTCACGGCTTCTCTGACTTACAGTACAATAAAACCGGCTCACGCGTGGGCCGTTAATGAAATCTCAAGATGCGCGGTGTCTTGAATCAATGAAAAATAGAAAAGCAAAAGGAGAATGGAGTGATGGGAGCATATATTGTGAAGCTGGGCCGCCATGCCGCCTATATTTGTCGCTGGGGGGGCGCGGCGGCGGCGATGGGTTTATTCGCCGTCAGCAGTGCCACCGCCAGTTCCGGGTTTCATGGGGCGGTGGCGGTCAAGCCGTCCTATGGGGCGATTGTTCAAATCGACAGCGGCGGCAACGGCGCGATCAAAAAAACGCTGAACAATCTTGAAAACCTGCTGCACGACCCCCGCTTGAAGGGCAAGATTAAAGTAGAGTTAATCGCCAACAGCAAGGGATTTGGCGTCTATGTGAAGCACAATGGTTTCGAGAAGAAGCTACGCCATTTGCTAAAAGAGGGTGTTATCTTCGCTCAGTGCGCTAACACCTTGCGGGAATCGCATATCGACCGCAAGGATCTCTATCCCTTTATCAGCGTCGTGCCTTCCGGCGTGGGGGAAATCGCGCTGCGCGAGGCCGAGGGGTGGGCTTACATTCACCCTTCCGCACCCACCGAGGAACAGTTATAGGGGATTCAGCGTTCAGTGTCGTCCGGTTATTCGACCGTGACCGACTTGGCTAAATTCCGCGGCTTGTCCACGTCGGTACCTTTTTGCAGTGCCGCGTGGTAGGCGAGCAATTGCAGCGGGATGGTATGGAGGATCGGGCCGAGATCGTGGCTGGCGCTGGGTAGTTCGATGACGTGGATGCCGTCGCCCGCCGTCATCTGACTACCCTGGTCGGCGAAGACGTAAAGTTCCCCGCCTCGCGCCCGGACTTCCTGTAAGTTGGATTTTAGCTTTTCCAGCAAGGCGTCGTTGGGGGCGATGGCGACGACCGGCATGTCCTTGTCGATCAGCGCCAAGGGGCCGTGCTTGAGCTCTCCCGCAGGATACGCTTCGGCGTGAATATACGAAATTTCCTTCAGTTTGAGCGCGCCTTCCATGGCAATGGGGTAATAGGACCCCCGCCCAAGAAATAGCGCGTGATGTTTGTCTGCAAAGCGCTCCGCCCAGCGCTCGATGCGCTTTTCCAGTGTCAGCAGGTCTTGTGTTTTTCCGGGCAATTGACGCAACGCGGCTAATAGCGCGGTTTCCCGGTCGGCGGTTATTTTTCCGCGGTGCTTGCCGAGCACCAAGGACAGGAGGAAAAGCGTCACTAATTGGGCAGTAAAGGCCTTGGTCGAGGCAACCCCGACTTCTAAGCCGGCGCGGGTCAGGAAATGTAGCGCCGATTGACGCACGAGCGTGCTTTCCGGCACGTTGCAAATTGCTAGGGTATGACCGTGTCCCAGCGCCTTGGCGTGTCCCAACGCGGCCAGCGTGTCCGCGGTTTCGCCGGATTGGGAAATCGTGACAATTAGCGTTTTGGGGCGGGGCGCGCTTTGACGGTAGCGGTATTCGCTGGCCACTTCGGTGGTGCACGGTATGCCGGCGATCGCCTCCAGCCAATAGCGCGCGACCATGCCGGCATGATAACTCGTGCCGCAGGCGAGAATCGACACGCTATCGATTTCCGCGAAAGCCGCGGGCGCGTGCGCGCCAAATATTTCCGCGGTGAGGGGCATGTCGGCAGGAAGGGTGGTTAAGGTATCGGCGATCGCCTGGGGTTGCTCGTAAATTTCCTTTTGCATGAAGTGGCGGTAATGGCCGAGCTCCGCTAGCTCTGCGGTCAATTCGCTGACGTGATGTTCGCGCGTCACCGCTTCCCCATGGGTATTGTAGATATGGGAATCCAGCAGGCCGATGTCGGCGATATCGCCTTCCTCCAGGTAAACGAAACGCTGGGTGACGGGCAGCAGCGCCGAGGCATCGGAGGCGACAAAATGCTCCTCGATACCGATGCCGATCAACAAAGGGCTACCGCGCCGGGCGCATACGAGGCGGTTGGCGGCGCCTTCCGCCAGCACCGCGATGGCGAATGCACCATGCAGCTCCGCCACGGCTTGGCGCGTGGCTTGGAGTAGGTCGCAGCTGCGCCGGTAATGATGGTGGATCAAGTGGGCGATGACTTCGGTGTCGGTATCGGAGTCAAAACGGTAGCCCTGTTGCTGCAACGCGTGACGCAGCGCTTCGTGATTTTCGATAATACCATTGTGCACGACGGCGATGGCGTTGTGACTGCAGTGGGGGTGCGCGTTGTTTTCCGTCGGTGCGCCATGGGTTGCCCAACGCGTATGGGCGATGCCGGTATGGCCATGCACGTGGGCGGCGTGAATCTTGTTTTCCAGTTCAGCGACCCGGCCAATGCTGCGGATACGCGTCAACTCCGGATTCAGTAAGGCGATACCGGCGGAATCGTAGCCCCGGTATTCCAGCCGTTTAAGTCCTTCAATGAGAATCGGGATGACATTTCGTTGCGCAACGGCGCCGATAATTCCACACATAAGCGAGCCTTTACTGACCTTTTTTCACAGGGCGCCGCCAGCTGGGGACGCTCACCTGCTTGCTGCGCGACAGCGTGAGTCCATCCGCCGGAACATCGCGCGTGATGGTGGAGCCAGCGCCAATGGTTGCGCCTTTTTTCACCGTGACGGGCGCGACCAATTGGGTATCCGAGCCGATAAAAACGTTGTCTTCAATGGTGGTGCGGTGCTTGTTGGCGCCATCGTAGTTGCAGGTGATGCTGCCGGCGCCGACATTGATGTTTTTCCCCAGGTCGCTATCGCCGATATAGCTGAGATGATTGATCTTGCTGCCGTCTCCGATATGGCTGTTCTTGATTTCCACAAAGTTGCCGACATGCACCGTTTCGGCCAGCCGCACGCCGGGGCGAAGCCGGGCAAAGGGGCCGATGCGGCAACCGTCGCCGACGACGGCTTGCTCGATGAAGGAAAAGGGCTCGACGATCGTATCCCTGCCGATGACCGCGTTCCGAATCACGCAGTGGGCGCCGATTGTGACATTTTCCCCCAGCGCGACTTCGCCCTCGAATACACAGTTGATATCAATGGATACGTCTTGGGCGCACGTGAGCTGGCCCCGAATGTCGATGCGCGCCGGATCGGCCAGGGTGACGCCCTGGGCAAGCAGCATCCGGGCGCTTTCCCGCTGAAACACCCGCTCCAGCGCGGCAAGCTGCTGTTTATTATTGATGCCGTGAATTTCCCATTCCCGCTGCGGGTGATGGGTTGTTATGGCGATTCGCTGGGCGATGGCAAGCGGAATAATATCGGTCAAATAGTACTCTCCCTGGGTGTTGCGAGCGTCGAGGCGAGGCAGCCAGTCTGCCAAGTGGTGGCTGGGCAGCGCCATAAAGCCGGTGTTGATTTCGTGGATTTGGCGCTGTTCGGGGGTGGCGTCCTTTTCCTCAATAATGGCCTGGACGCCGCCTCCGGCACCGCGGACGATGCGGCCGTAGCCGGCGGGGTCGGCCAGGTGCGCGGTGAGAAGCGCCAAGCCGCCTTCCTGTGCCTGTCTGGTCAGTTGCCGCAATGTGTCGCAGGCAATGAGCGGAACGTCGCCGTACAGAATAAGGGTAATGCCTTGCTTCGCGAGGGCGGGGAGCGCGGTCAGCATCGCATGGCCGGTGCCTTGTTGCGGTTCTTGGCGTACCCAGTGGAGATCGGCGGCGGGGAATGCGGCGGCTACCATGTCGCCGCCATGTCCGTGAACGACGATAATCCGGCGAGGGCGCAACGCGCGGGCTGTGTCGATGACATGGGCCAGCAGCGGTTGTCCGGCCAGCGGATGCAGCACTTTCGGGTGGCGCGAGAACATTCGCGTTCCCTTGCCGGCGGCCAGAATCACGATATTTTCAATGGCCAGGGAAGGAGGGTGCGTGGTCACTTTGTGGGGATGGTCGAATACGGTATGGAGTCGCGCTCCATTCTAACGGCAATTCCCAAAATAAAAAAGCAGCGCCTGGCTGCTTTTTCTCGGGAGGGGGCGCTTACTTCTTTTTGCGTAAGCGGTAACGATGAAGAGAACGCAATTGGGCCACGGCGGTCGCCAATTCGCTTTGCGCGCGGGCATAATCTATTTCCGTCGCCCGTTGTTTCAGCGCTTCTTCCGCCTTTTGCTTCGTTTCCATCGCTTTGGCCTCGTCCAGGTCTTTGCCACGTATCGCCGTATCCGCCAGGATAGTCACCACCTGGGGCTGGACTTCGACAAGTCCGCCAGAGACGAAAATCACTTCCTCATCTTCCTGGTTGGGGATTTTCAGCCGAACCGTACCGGGTTGGATACGGGAAATAAAGGGCGTGTGGCGAGGGTGAATACCGATTTCCCCCATTTCGGCGGGCGCGACGACGAATTCCGCTTGTCCGTTGAAAATGGACTGCTCGGCGCTCACCACATCCACGTGTATGGTCATAGCCATGGGGCTGGCTCCTTTTTTACTGGATGGTCTTTGCTTTTTCCACCGCTTCTTCGATGGAGCCGACCATATAGAACGCTTGCTCTGGCAAGTGGTCGTATTCGCCGTTGACGATGCCTTTGAAGCCGGCAATGGTGTCTTTCAGCGAGACGAACTTACCCGGCGTTCCGGTGAAAACTTCCGCCACGAAGAACGGCTGGGATAGGAAGCGCTGAATTTTACGGGCGCGGGAAACGGCCATTTTGTCTTCCGGTGCCAGTTCGTCCATTCCCAGAATGGCGATGATGTCGCGCAGTTCCTTGTAGCGCTGGAGCGTACTTTGCACCGCACGCGCGATATTGTAGTGCTCTTCGCCGACCACCAGCGGATCTAGCTGGCGGGAGGTTGAATCCAGCGGGTCCACTGCCGGGTAGATCCCCAGTTCGGCAACCTGGCGGGAAAGCACGACGGTCGCGTCCAAGTGGGCGAAGGTCGTGGCCGGCGAAGGGTCGGTTAAATCGTCCGCTGGGACATACACTGCTTGAATCGAAGTGATCGATCCTTTCTTGGTGGAGGTAATGCGTTCTTGCAGTCGTCCCATTTCATCCGCCAGCGTCGGCTGGTAGCCCACGGCGGACGGCATGCGGCCCAGGAGCGCGGAGACTTCGGTTCCTGCCAGGGTGTAACGGTAAATATTATCGATAAACAGCAGCACGTCGCGTCCTTCATCGCGGAAGAATTCCGCCATGGTGAGGCCGGTGAGCGCCACTCGCAACCGGTTGCCGGGTGGTTCGTTCATTTGGCCATAAACCAGCGCCACCTTATCCAACACGTTGGATTCCTTCATTTCGTGGTAAAAGTCGTTCCCCTCGCGCGTGCGTTCGCCGACCCCGGCGAACACGGAATAACCGCTGTGCTCGATGGCGATGTTGCGGATCAATTCCATCATGTTCACCGTTTTGCCCACGCCGGCGCCGCCAAACAGGCCGACCTTGCCGCCCTTGGCGAAAGGGCAGATCAAGTCGATCACCTTGATACCGGTCTCCAGAATTTCGTTATTGGCTGCCAATTCGACGAATGCCGGCGCTTTACGGTGAATAGACCATCGCTGTTCGGCGCCGATGTCTCCCATTTCATCCACGGGGTCGCCGAGCACATCGACGATACGGCCTAACGCCTTGGTTCCCACGGGAACGGAAATGGGGTTGCCGGTGTTGGTGACTTCGAGACCGCGCCGCAAGCCATCGGTGCTACCCATGGCGATGGCGCGCACCACGCCGTCCCCCAGCTGCTGTTGGACTTCCAGCGTCAGGCCGATATCCGTCCTTTTCAAGGCGTCATAAACCTTCGGCATGGATTCGCGAGGGAATTCCACATCGACGACCGCGCCGATGATCTGGACAATTTTTCCTTGGTTCATGTCAGTCAGTCCTTCTTCCAATCTTCAACATTCAATTCCGTCCTGATGCGGACGGCGCTATACGGCCGCCGCACCGGCCACAATCTCGGAGAGTTCCTTGGTGATTGCCGCCTGTCGGGTCTTGTTGTACACCAACTTGAGTTCATCGATGACATTGCCGGCGTTGTCGGTCGCCGCCTTCATCGCCACCATTCGCGAGCTTTGTTCGGACGCCATGTTTTCCGCTACCGCTTGGTAAATTAGGGTTTCGATATAGCGCAACATCAACTCGTCGACGATGATTTTGGCGTCCGGCTCGTAGATGTAGTCCCAGTGGCCGCTAGGACTGCCTAGGCGATCACCGTGGAGCGGCAATAGTTGCTCGATGACCGGCTCTTGTTTCATAGTGTTGATGAACCGGGTGTAGCAAACTTGCAGCGCGTCGATTTTCCCTTCGATATACGCATCCAGCATCACCTTAACCGGGCCGATGAGCGATTCGATATGCGGCGTATCGCCCAGGCCGGTAGTTTGCGCGGTAATGTTGCCGCCCATGCGCTGAAGGAACGAAAGTCCTTTCGCGCCGATAGCGCAGACGTCGACTTCGATTTCCCCGTCCTCGACGGTTTGGCAGCCGTCCGGGCCGCAATCGACTTGATGCCAAGTCTTCATTTGGTTGAACGCCATACGTAGCACGTTGATGTTCAGCCCGCCGCAGAGCCCTTTGTCCGAGGTGATGACGATCAATCCCGCGCGCTTAACTTCCTCCCGGCAGACCAAGAAGGGGTGCTTGTACTCAGGGAACGCGTGGCTCATATGGGCCGCCACATTGCGGATTTTCTCCGCGTAGGGGCGGGCGGCGCGCATCCGGTCCTGCGCCCGGCGCATTTTCGACGCCGCCACCATTTCCATGGCCTTGGTGATTTTCTGCGTGTTCTGCACGCTCTTAATTTTGGTGCGAATTTCCTTGCCGCTTGGCATTGCTTCTGCTCCGCTTAGGTTTTGCCTCGCCGGGCGAGTCCGCCCGCCGCCAAGCCTATACCACCGTGGTTGCCTTGAATTCCTCGATGGCGGTGCTCAGGGCTTTCTCCGTTTCCTCGTCAATGTCCTGCGCCGTCTCGATTTTGTCGAGGATGTCGCCGTACTTGCTCTTGATGAAGGCATGTAGCGCCGCTTCGAAGGTCAACGCTTTACTGACGTCCACGTCATCCATGTGGCCCTTATTCACGGCGAACAGCGTAATGCCCATTTCGCTGATGCGCATCGGCGAATACTGCGATTGCTTCATTAATTCGGTGACCATCCGGCCACGCTCCAACTGCTTGCGGGTGGTCTTGTCCAAATCAGAGGCGAATTGGGCGAAGGCCGCCAGTTCGCGGTATTGCGCCAGCGCCAGACGAACCCCGCCGCCCAGCTTCTTAATGACCTTGGTTTGCGCCGCTCCGCCTACCCGGGAGACCGAGAGGCCGGCGTTGATCGCTGGGCGGATGCCGGCGTTGAACAGATCGGTCTCAAGAAATATCTGGCCGTCGGTAATGGAAATCACGTTGGTGGGAACGAACGCCGAGACGTCGCCCGCTTGGGTTTCGATAATCGGCAGCGCCGTGAGCGAACCAGTTTTACCTTTGACGGCGCCGTTAGTGGCTTTTTCTACGTATTCTTCGTTTACCCGCGCCGCGCGTTCCAGCAGACGAGAGTGTAGGTAAAACACATCGCCGGGGTACGCTTCGCGGCCTGGTGGGCGGCGGAGGAGCAGGGAGATTTGACGGTAGGCCCACGCTTGCTTGGTCAAATCATCATAGATAATGAGCGCGTCGCGTCCGCTATCGCGGAAAAACTCGCCCATGGTGCAGCCAGAGTAGGGCGCAATGTATTGCATCGCCGCCGCGTCCGATGCGCTGGCGGAGACGATAATGGTGTGTTCCATGGCGCCGTGCTCTTCCAGCTTGTGCATCACGTTGGCGACGGATGAGCCTTTTTGGCCAACGGCGACGTAAATACAGATAACGCCGCTCTCCTTCTGGTTGATAATGGTGTCGATGGCCACTGCGGTTTTGCCGGTTTGGCGGTCGCCGATAATCAATTCACGTTGGCCGCGGCCGACCGGCACCATCGAATCCACCGATTTGAGACCGGTTTGTAGCGGCTGAGAGACGGATTTCCGGCTGATGACGCCGGGCGCCACTTTTTCGATGGGGGAGGTGGCGCCGGTATTAATCGGCCCCTTGCCGTCGATCGGTTGGCCTAGCGCATCGACGACGCGTCCGACGAGCGCGTCGCCCACCGGCACTTCCAAAATTCTTCCGGTGCATTTGACCACATCGCCTTCGGTGATTTGCTCGTAATCGCCGAGCACCACGACGCCGACGGAATCACGCTCCAAGTTAAGCGCCATGCCGAAGGTGTCGCCGGGAAATTCCAGCATCTCACCTTGCATGACGTCGTTTAAGCCATGAACGCGGACGATGCCGTCGCTCACCGAGATAACGGAACCTTGGGTGCGCACGTCGGCCTCGGCGCGCAGGCTTTCGATTCTGCCCTTAATCAGATCACTGATTTCAGATGGATTCAACTGCATGAATATCTCCTAACGTTTGAGCGTGGCCGCCATGTTTTGCAGGCGGCCTCGTACCGAGGCGTCGATGTTTTGGTCGCCGACGATGATCCGTACGCCGCCGATCAGTTCGGGATCAACCGTCGTTTTGGCCGTGACTTTGCGGCCGAAACGTTTTTCCAGCACCGCGACCAGTTCCGTTGTTTGGGTTTGGGTCAATGGATACGCCGACTCAATTTCCGCTTCGACCATACCCTCCTTTTCCGCGCACAAATGCTCGTAAAACGCGCAAATCTGGGGTAGCAGGAGTATGCGGCGGTTATCCAGCAATGTACGCACCAAGTTTTTTCCTTCGTCGCCCAGGGTTTTCCCGCAGAGGTCGAGGAATAAGGCATAAACTTGGTCGGGAGTGACGTTGGGGTCATCCACCAATGGATGCATTTGCGGGTCCGCCGCCACGGTAGCCAGGTTTCGGAGCGTTTGCGACCATTCGGCGGCATTCCCCTTTTCCTGCGACAGCCGGTAAATGGCTTCGGCGTAGGGACGGGCGACAGTAATTGCTTCAGCCATCGTTACAATTCGCTTTTTATTTTTTCCAGCAGATCGGCGTGGGCGTGGGCGTCGATTTCCTTGCGCAGAATCTGCTCTGCGCCGGCCACGGCCAGTTCCGCTACGTGCTGCCGGAGCGCTTCCTTGGCGCGATTGACTTCCTGGCGTATCTCCGCTTGCGCACCCGCAATAATGCGGTCGGCCTCTATCTTGGCGCTGTGTTTGGCGTCCTCGATAACCTGTGCGCCGCGCTTTTCGCCCTGCGCGATGAGTTCGGTGGTTTTTTGCTTAGCGTCATGAAGCACTTCCGATGACCGCTTTGCCGCCAGTTCGAGCTCGTGCTTGCCGCGCTCGCCAGCCGCCAGTCCGTCGGCGATACGTTTGGAGCGCGCGTCCATCATGGATGTGATGGGGCCCCACACGTACTTCATGACAAACCAGACCAATAACCAAAAGGTGATGAGCTGGCCGATAATGGTTGCGTTAACGTTCACTTAACTTAACCCTCCGATCGTAATTCGAGAACTTTAGTGGGTAAGGCCAGCGGGAACGAACGGATTGGCGAACACAAACCACATGGCGAGTCCGAGGACAATCATGGGGAACGCTTCCATCAAGCCGCCAAAGAAGAACATGTTTTTCATGAGCTCCGGTTTCATTTCCGGCTGGCGCGCGATGCCCTCGAGCGTTTTGGCGCAAATCAACCCCCATCCCAACGCGGAACCCAAGCCGGCGGCGGCCAGCATGATGCCCACGCCGAGGGCAGTCATTCCGTGTAGATTTACCAGTAAAGCGATACCGTTTTCCATAGTGACTCCTAAAGGGACAGTTGAATTTCAAGTGCTAAAGTAAACTTAGTGATCCTCATGCGCCAGCGACAGATAAACGATGGTCAAGATCATGAAAATAAACGCTTGCAGGGGAACAATCATAATATGGAAGATCGCCCACGGTCCGCCCAATAAAGGCTGCGCCCAAAAAGGCAACAGCGCGATCAGGAAGAAGATTAGTTCCGCCGCGTACATATTGCCGAAAAGCCGCATGGCAAGAGAAATGGGCTTGGCCAGCTCTTCCACGAGTTTCATAATAATATTGATGGGCATCAGGTATTTCCCGAAAGGCAGGTAGAGAAATTCCTTGCCGAATCCGAGGAAGCCTTTCACCTTGATACTGTAATAGATAATCAGGAAAAACACCGAAATCGCCATCGCGAATGTCGTGTTGAGGTCATTCGTCGGCACGATCTTGAGCTGGAGTGGCACGCCGAGATGGTTGCCGGCAAACTCGAACAGATCCACCGGCAGCAAATCCAGGGCGTTCATCAGGAACACCCACAGAAAAATCGTTAGGCCCAACGGCGCAATGAGTGGGTTGTGGCCATGAAAGCTTTCCTTGACCTGGTTATCGACAAACTCGATGAGCGATTCCATGAGGGACTGGAGACCCGTTGGGGCTTCCGAGGAGAGGTGGGCGACCACGCGCCGACCAACGTAGGCAATCAGCAATGCCGTTAGTGCGCCGAATAACAGCGTATCAAGGTTTAGGCTCCAAAAACCGTGCCCAATCGCCCAATGGTGCAAATGGTGTTGGATATATTCGGCTGGCGCCTGGGATGGAACTAACTCGTGTTCGCTCACAACAAATCCTTATAACTCGCTCTCATTGCCCAACCGTAGGCCAACTGTGCGGCCGCGAAAACAAACAACGCTGGCGCGGCGTGGAGTCTGAAAAAGCCGAACGCCAGTGCGAACAGCCCCAAGGTCAGGATGGTTCGCCCAATGGCGCCGCCGTAGATCAGGGCAAATGCTCTGGCGGGTGCGGCCAGAACGGCTTTCTCCGCCTGTGTTGCCCTTCTGACGTGGGAAAGATTATTCGCCAAGGCCACCGCGCCCCCATACAGCGCCGCTTCCGCTGCGGATGGGCCGCCCGCCATGTAAAATATCAAGGCGAGCGATAGGGTTATTATGGCCTGTAACGCGGTCACGCGACGTGCGTGCGCTTCCATCTTTCTGTCGCTACCATTAAAATTTAAGGCGAATTTTAGTATGATCGAGCGTGCAGCGTCAAGTATTAGTGTATGCTTATGTATTAAAATTTCTTTTGCCATCATAAGTAATAACAAGCATCTACACCTCGTTTAGTGGACTTGTTGGTCTTAATTTGTGCGGTGGCATAGTCTGTTCGTACCCTATTTTCGTGGTTGGGGAACTTTTCGTTCGCCGCAATGGAAAAATTTATGTTTACCTTAAAATTTCTCGATCGCTTGAGGGCGGAATTAGCCCCGGAAGATTTGTTGACCGACGCGGCCGATTGTTACGCCTATGCTTATGACAATAGCCGTAAGGTGTGTTTGCCCGAGGCGGTGGTGTTTGCCCGCTCAACGGCGCAGGTGCGCCAAGTTATCCGCTTGTGTCATGATTTCCAGGTTCCGCTGACGCCTCGGGGGCGTGGAACCGGCACGGCAGGGGGTAGCTTGCCGGCGGCGGGCGGCTTGGTGTTGTCGTTGGAGCGGATGCGCCGTATTGTTCATATTGACGCGCCTAACCGGGTGATGGTTGTCGAACCGGGCGTGCTCAACCAAGAGGTGCAGGATAGTGCGCGCTCGTATGACTTTTTTTGGCCGCCGGATCCCTCCAGCGCGCCTTATTGCTCTGTGGGCGGCAATTTGGCGACGAGCGCTGGCGGTCCCCATGCCGTGAAATATGGCACGACCCGTGATTATGTGCTGGGACTCACGGCCGTTACCGGCGCGGGCGCCGTGATCCGGGCGGGCTGTTATACTACCAAAGGAGTGGTCGGTTACGATTTAACGCGCTTGTTAGTGGGTTCGGAAGGCACGCTAGCGGTCGTGACCGAGGCGACGCTTAAACTCGAGCCGTTGCCCGAAGCCAAGGGCGGAATTACCGCACATTTTCAAGATATCGCCAGCTGCGCCCAGGCGGTATCGGCCATTATGGCGCAGCCACGGGTGCCCAGCGCGCTGGAATTCATGGATGCGGGCGCGCTCGATCTTATTCGCGCGCGGCAGCCGGGGTTACTGCCGGCGGATAGCCAGGCCATGTTGATGATCGAGGTCGACGGGGCAAGCGCCGACATTGCACCGGCAGCGGCGGCGGTTATTCATGCTTGCCGCAACGAGGGCTTGATCGACGCACGCCAGGTGATAGATGTCGCCGCGTTATGGGCGGCGCGCAAAATGCTGTCGCCACTGCTGCGCGACATTGCACCAAAAAAGATCAACGAGGATATTGTGGTGCCGGTATCCCGCGTGCCTGATTTGCTGAGCGGCTTAGCCGAGCTTAGCCGCCGCTATGACATCACGAATGTCAATTTTGGCCATGCCGGTAATGGCAATATTCATGTCAACTGGTTGGTTAATCCCGACGACGGCGCCGAAATGGTGCGGGCCGCCGCCTGCTTGGATGAAATGTTTACGCTGGTGCTGCATCTTAACGGCACGCTGTCGGGAGAACACGGGGTCGGCGCGGAGAAGCGCGCGTTTGTGCCGCGGGAAATCGATGCGGCGACCTTGCAGCTCATGAAAGAGATCAAGCAGGTTTTTGATCCGCGCGGGATACTGAATCCGGGCAAGCTGTTCCCTTGACCGGGCGTTATCCTCCCGCCGCGGTCACCGCCTGCGCCACGGCGGGCCGGGGAAAGGCGGCGCAATCCACGGCTTTGACCGTGCTGCCGGGGAAGTCCAATTTTAGCCGGACTAATTGCTTCATCACCGCGTCGTCGGCGCCGCGTATCTGAAATAGGGTTTTGACCGCCGACGGTTCGCGCGGGCCGACGGTCGCGGAATGCACGCCCTTGGATTTCAGTTGCCGTTCATAGTGATTGGCGGCGGCTTGCGTTTTGAATACGCCGAGGGAAATGGCATTTTGCCAGGATGTGCCGTCTTGCACGATAAATCCGTCGGTAATGCCGAATGCCTTGACTTGCTTGAGCTTGAGGATTGCCGCCTGGCGGGTGTTTTGCGGCGGGATATACACCCAGTAAGTGCGGCTGGCGGCGCTTTTACGCCATGATAGGCGGTTGCCGAGCTGCAATTGATTCAGACGTTGTAATGCTTGCTGCGCTTGCTTTTCGGAGAAACTCCCCCATTCCAGGCACACCGGCGGCGTTGCCACGGGCGTTAAGCGTTGTGCCTGGGCGGCGGTCAGCAGCTGGATTTTATGGCGATTGAGCGGGGTATGGTTGTCCAGGGGTTTAACCAGCGGGCCACGGCCAAAGGTCTGATAACCCCAGAAAAAGAGGTTGGCGATCAGCAGCAGAAGGAACAGCCATTGGGTGATCGCGCCGCTGCAACGCGGAGAAGACGCGGAAGTTGTCATGGGCATGCGCGGGCGATCCGGATGAGCCCGTCCAAAACCAGATTGTCGATGATTTCCGCTGCGAATGGCAGTAGTGGCGCTATGGCTGCCGCGCCACCGCCGCCCAATAGGCAGGGAGGCGTAGTGTCGCGTTGTGTAATCTGCTTGGCCATGCGTTCGATGGCGCCGGCGATTGCCGCGAGTCCGCCACTATAAACCGCATTGTCGGTTGTTCGTGGGTAAGGCTGGTAAGCCAAGGCGTCGCCGGTATTGATGCCGGCGGTGTGAGCAGCCAACGCATGGCGCATGAGGATCGCGCCGGGGATAATGAAGCCGCCGAGAAACTCACCGTGATCGCTCAATGCATCCACCGTAACGGCCGTGCCGACATCGGCGACCACGCAGCCGCGGCGCAGCCGACCCCAAGCGGCGATGAGCGCTGCCCAGCGGTCGCCGCCGAGGCGGGCGGGATCGTCGTAACCGTTCTTGACGCCGCATTGTTCCTCTTGCGCGGTTACCCAGTGCGGTTCGGTGGGCCAGTGCTGGAGCTGTGCCTGCAATGCGGTTTTCATGGCGTTTCCCGCGACATTAGCGACAATAATTTGGCGCGGCGGCGGCAGCGGGCGCCATAGGGCAGCGAGTTGGTCGACCTCGCGGTTTTCACGCCATCCCCGCGCCCGCCAGTGTGGGCCGTCGCGCAGCCCCCATTTTATCCGACTGTTGCCAGCGTCGATGGCTAGGATCATTCTGTCCCGCGCAAGCTGAGTTCTCCGCTGGCGAAAGTGCGCACGCCGATCGGTGTGTGCATCATGAGCGCGCCGTCCGCCGCGATGCCGGTGATTTCGCCTTCGTGGCTGGAACCATCCGGCAGCATCAGACGTACCGGTTTGCCGTGGTAGGCGTGGTGTGCCAGCCATTCGTCGTGCAGGGGCGTTAATCCGTCGCGCTCGAAAACGTCGAGCACGCCGATCAAATGGGCGAGCAGACAGCCTAGCAACCGGTTGCGGCCAATCGTGGCGCCCACGATAGTGTGCAAGTCGGTGACGGCTTGGTCAATGTTTTCCCGGGTGCGCGAGGAGAGCTTCACGTTGAGTCCGATGCCGATAACGGCGGTGCTGGGGCCGAGTGCTTCTCCCTGTAATTCAATCAGAATTCCCGCCAGCTTGCGATGGTGGTGAAGAATGTCGTTCGGCCATTTCACCCGCGCGTCCTGGATACCCTGCTCGCGAAGGGCGCGGATGACCGCGACCGCGGCGGCCAAGCTGAGGCCGGAAAGCGCGGAGGCGCCTTGCGGGAAACGCCACAAGAAGGAAAAGGCGATACCGCCTCCTAGTTCCGCGTGCCATCGCCGGCCGCGCCGGCCGCGCCCTTGTTGCTGCATTTCGGCGGCAATGCAGTGCTGGTGGGATGCTCCTCGAGCGGCTTGGGTCATCAGTAGGCTATTGGTGGATTCCACGCGATCCAAAATATCCAGAGTGACGTGCGCGCCGGTTTCACCCATGGCGTTCAGAACCTGGTTTTTATCCAGCCATTCGATGCCGGCGGGCAAACGGTAGCCACGGCCGCGAATCCGCTGCAATGCAAAACCGGTTTGTTCCAGCGGGCGCAGCGCTTGCCATATGGTGGCGCGGGAGATCTGGAGTTTTTTCGCCAAGGTTTCGCCGGAATGAAATTCATGATCGGACAGCAGACGGAGGATTCTAAACGTTAGTGGCTTCACGACGTTATCGGCGCATCGATTGCAATAGTCGCTATGTTAACATAGCGCCGGTCGCACGTTAGCCGCTGTTCCGAGGGGGCGATGGCGCTGGATAGGCCCGTGGTGGGCAAGGAGACGGTCATGGTTTGCCCGGCGTGGAAGCAATGGTTGGTAATCGGTGTCTTGGCTTGGGCCGTCGGTGGTTGTAGCGAGGCGCGGCGCACGACGCCGGTCGTCCATTGCCCCGATTTGGTGGGCGGCTGCGCCGTCACATTGGCCAGTCAGCCGGTACAGGTGCGTTTTTCCGCGCCGCCGTCGGCACTCCAGCCTTTTAATGTGCAGGTTAACGCGTTGTCCGCCACGCGAGTATCCGCCAATTTCCGGATGGTGGGAATGGATATGGGGCGCAATCGCTATCAACTGGTGCGCGAATCCGGCGGGAGATGGCTGGGACACGTGATTCTGCCGGTCTGCGTGGCGGGACGCTCGGATTGGGTGATGACGCTGACCGTGGATGGCAGCGCGGTGGATATTCCCTTTACCGCGGTGAAACCCTACTGAGCGGCATCGGCTGGCGGCGGTGAATGCGCCGCTGTATTATTGCTCCGGGCCGTCGTCGTCGGTTTGCGGGATGCGGTAGCTTTCCGTGGCCCATTGTCCCAGGTCGATCAATTTGCAGCGCTCGGAGCAAAACGGGCGGTAAGGGTTATCCTGGCTCCAGGCGGTCGTTTTGCCACAAATCGGACAGGTGGCTTGGGGCGGCGGGCGTTGGTCGGTGGCGCTCATTCTGTTTCCCGCTATAGGCTACACAAGGTCAAGTCAAAATCGATCGGTTGGTCGCACACCCGTGACCGCTCGCTGCCAAAATGGGTGAAACGGATATTGATCGCATACTTATTGGCGCTGACCTCAGGATAGCAGGGGAGGCTGCTTTGCGGGGCCACACGCAACATTTGCACCGATTTACCGGAAAGCATCTGCTGGAACGATCCTTGGTTCGCGGTATGGCGCGACGAGGCGCCGCTGTCACGCAACATTTTCAGCACAATAGCGAGACCGTCGTGGATTGGCAGCAAGGGGGCGATCCACTGGGAGAGGTTTTGCTGGCGCGCGACGCATTCCTGATTCAGCCAGTAATGATAAGAAGGCAGGTCGAACTCGCATACCCCGCCGGGAATGTTGGTGCGCTGCTTGATGCTCATCAGCCACTCGTTTTCCCGCAAGTGCTGGCCAAATTTACCCGGCAGGCTGTAAAGGTGTCCGCTAGTGCGCTTGATGCCGGCAAGCACTTCGTTAAGCGCGCTTTCCAAAATGGCGGGATTGTTGCGCAATGCTTCCAGCACGACTTTCTGCCGCTCCAATTCCTGCAACAAATCCGTTTTGAGATCGGCGCGGCCAGCAACCTCAAGAATTTCAAACAGGGAAATAATCGCCGCGTGGTGATCGATTACATCCGGCTTGGCGGAGAAAAACAAGAACTTGGCAAACAAGTCCTCCAGCCGTAGCAAGGTTCGTATTCGTTCGTTCAGCGGGTGATCGTAAGTAATCACTGTTGGCGCCATATGGAATAAGTTTTTATTTTGAATGAAAGTATTGAGTTTTACAAATGTTTGTCACTCGCTAGTGTTGGGCGTTGGCTTGAAATGCCCTGTAAATCATGCATTCTGGATAAATTGTAGGAGTGTGTGGAGCCGGAAATTGGCAAGATTTATGCGGTTCGCATTTTTTTGCAACGCTTGCCGGCAAGCGCGAGATAATGCGCGTGTAACTGAATCACCTGGGCTTCCATTTCCTCCAGCGTCCCATTGTTGGTCACGACGTCATCCGCCCGTTGTAAACGCGTCGCGCGGTTTTCCTGGTGACGCATGATGGTGCGCACCTCGGCCTCGGCCAAGCTGCTGCGCGTCATGGTGCGGGAAATTTGCCGTGCTTCGTCGCAGTCCACCACGAGAATGCGGTGAATCTGTTCTTGGTATTGGCCGGTTTCCAATAGCAGGGGAATGACAATGATGACGTAAGGCGGCCGTGTTAACGCAGCCGCTTCGGCAGCGACCTGCCGTCGGATCAGGGGGTGAAGGAGCGCTTCCAGGCGCGCTTTGGCGTCGGGGTCGGCAAAGATAAGGCGGCGTAGTTTGGCCCGGTCCAGGCTGCCGTCGGATTGTAGATAGCCGCTGCCGAACTGGGCGGCGATGGTCTCTAGTGTTTCGCTGCCCGGCGCGGTCAGGGCGTGGGCAATTTTATCGGTGTCGATGACGGCTGCGCCGAGTTGGGCGAATTTTTCAGCGACGCGGCTTTTGCCGCATCCGATGCCGCCGGTCAGGCCGATGGCGAACGGCATTTCTAGAGTCCCATCAAAACGCGGCTCAGGTCATGCCCCCACAGCAAGGCAATGAGTCCGCCACCCGCGAGATAGGGGCCGAAGGGAATAGGCGCCTCTCGCCGGTGACGGCCCGATACGATGAGGGTGATGCCGATTGCCGCGCCGACGAGGGATGACAGCAAGAGGGTGAGCGGCAATAGTTGCCAGCCGAGCCAAGCGCCGATTGCCGCCAGTAACTTAAAATCGCCATAGCCCATGCCTTCCTTGCCGGTAACCAGCTTGAATAGCCAATAGACCGTCCATAGCGAAAGGTAGCCGCCCGCCGCGCCGATCAACGCCGCCGGCAACGGGGAGAATACGCCGAAAAGATTAATCAACAGTCCCAGCCAAATGAGCGGTTGCGTCATGCTATCCGGCAGCAGTTGCGTATCGAGATCGATGAAGGCAAGAGCGATCAGCGCCCAACCGAAGACCATCGCCCATGCCGCTTGGGCGCCGAAACCAAAACGCCAGGCGAGATAGCCGCCCAACAAACCGCTCAGGGCCTCGACCGTTGGATAGCGCAGTCCAATCGATGCGCGGCAATGCGCGCAGCGGCCGCGCAACCCGATAAAACTGAGCAACGGGATATTTTGCCAAGCGGCGATCGGTGCGCCGCAAGCCGGGCAGGTCGAGCGCGGCACGATTAAGTTGAACGGTTTTTCCGCTGCTGCGGGGAGCACGCCCGCCAATGCCGCGCAATGCGCTTGCCAATCACGTGCCAACATTTTGGGCAGGCGATAAATGACCACATTAAGAAAACTGCCGATCAGTAGCCCGAGCACCGCCGCAACGGCGGTGAATGCGGCGCGGGAGTCTTGCAATAGGGATAAGAAGCTCACTAGGATATCGCGCTCAACCAACTGCCTCGCCCATCCTGAATATCGGTAGGTACATGGCGACCACCAGACCGCCAATCAAGGTGCCCAGCACCACCATGATGACCGGTTCCATTAAGCTGCTCAGCGCATCCACGGCGGCATCCACCTCGCTTTCGTAAAAATCGGCCACTTTGCTGAGCATGGCGTCCAGCGCGCCGGATTCTTCGCCGATGGACACCATTTGCAACACCATATTGGGAAAAATTTCGCTGTTTTGCATGGCGACGGCGAGGCTGCTGCCGGTACTGACCTCGCCTTGGATTTTCTTAGTAGCGTTAAAGTAAACGACATTGCCGGCGGCGCCCGCTACCGAATCCAGCGCATCGACTAGCGGGACGCCGGCGGCGAACATGGTGGCCAAGGTGCGGCTCCAGCGGGCGATAGCCGATTTTTGAAAGATGACGCCGAAAATCGGCAATCGCAAGCTGAGGCGGTCGATAATTTCACGCATCTTACGAGAGCGCTTCAGGCTGTAGAAAAACGCATAGATCGAGCCGCCGATGCCGCCGAAGATCGCCCACCAGTATTCGACGAAATAATTGGAGATGGCGATGATCACTAAGGTCGGCGCCGGAAGGTCGGCACCGAAACTGCTAAACAGTTCCTTGAAGGCGGGAACGACGAAAATCATGATGACCGCGGTGATGATGAATGCGACGACAAGCACCGCCGTCGGATAGGTCATCGCGGACTTGATCTTGCCTTTGATAGCGAGAATTTTTTCCTTGTAGGTTGCTAGGCGGTCCAGCACGGTGTCCAGAATGCCCGCTTGTTCGCCGGCGTTGATGAGGTTAACGAAAAGATCGTTGAAATAGAGCGGGTGCTTGCGGAATGCCTGGCTTAGGCTGTTGCCGGTTTGGATTTCGTTTTTGATTTCCAGCAATAGCCGGGTCACGGCGGGGTTGCTGTGTCCTTTAGCGACAATGTCGAATGCTTGCAGCAGCGGCACTCCGGATTTCATCATCGTGGCGAGTTGCCGGGTAAAAAAGGTGATGTCCTTTTCGGTGATCCGCCTCCCGCGCGGCAACCCGCTGAGTTTCTTGACTTTGGTGGGCGTAATACCTTGACGGCGTAATGAAATATTGATGAACGCCTGGCTGGCGGCTTTCATTTCGCCTTTTGTCTTCTTGCCCTTTTTATCCACACCTTCCCATAGGTAGGTGATTTCTTTAACCGTCAATTTTTTCTCGGCTGCCATCGGGATTCCTTTTCTATTATTCGTTGGTTACGGCTTCGATTTCTTCCAACGAGGTCATGCCGGCCTTGACTTTGCGCAGGCCCGATTGTCGCAGATCGCGGACGCCCTCGCGCTGGGCCTGGTCGGAGATGTCATGGGCGGTGCCATTTTTCATGATGATCCGGCTGATTTCATCGGAAATCGGCATGACTTGATAGATTCCTACGCGTCCCTTGTAGCCGGTGTCCTTGCAGAGTTCGCAGCCAATGGGGCCATACGGTTGCCAACTGCCGTCGAGATCGGCGTCGGTAAACCCGGCGCGCCGCAGCGCTTCGTCCGGGATATCGACCGGCTGTTTGCATTGACATAGCCGCCGCGCTAGCCGTTGGGCGGTGATGAGAATAACCGACGAAGCGATGTTGAACGGCGCCACGCCCATGTTCATGAGGCGAGTGAGGGTGCCGGGCGCGTCGTTGGTATGCAGGGTAGAAAGCACCATGTGGCCGGTTTGCGCGGCCTTGATGGAAATATCGGAAGTTTCCAGGTCGCGGATCTCGCCGACCATAATAATGTCGGGGTCTTGGCGCAGAAAGGATTTGAGTGCCGCGGAGAACGTCAACCCCGCCCGGTCGTTGACATTGACTTGATTGATGCCGGCTAAGTTGATTTCCGATGGGTCTTCCGCGGTGGAGATATTAATATCCGGCCCATTGAGCAAATTGAGGCACGTGTATAACGACACGGTTTTGCCGCTGCCGGTGGGGCCGGTGACCAGCACCATGCCATAGGGGCGGTGGATGGCGTGAAGGAGGTGTTCTTTCTGGTCGGGGTCATAGCCGAGCGCATCGATTCCCAAGGTCGCGCTGGACGGGTCAAGAATCCGCATCACGATTTTTTCTCCGAACAGCGTGGGCAGCGAACTGACTCGGAAATCGATGGCGCGATTCTTGGATAGGACGAGTTTCATCCGGCCGTCTTGCGGCACGCGTTTTTCGGCGATGTCCATTTTGGAAATCACCTTGATGCGGGAAGCGATTTTTTCTTTAATCGCGAGCGGCGGCGTCGCGATTTCGTACAGCACGCCGTCCGTCCGGTAACGAATGCGGTAAAATTTTTCGTACGGTTCGAAATGAATGTCGGAGCTTCCCGCGTTAATGGCGTCCAATAGGATTTTTTGGATATATTTGACGACCGGGGCATCGTCGATTTCCGTGGAGGCCTCGGCGCTTTTCTCGGCGAGCGCCTCGTCGTCGGTGAATTCGAGGTCAATATCTTCGTCGCCCAAATCGCCTAGAGAGGTGTCGTTGCTTTCCAGAACCTGGTGGATCAATTTGTCCAGCTTCGGGTCTTCCACTACGATCGGGTCAATGGCAAGGCTGGTTTGAAATTTTACCGCATCCAGCGCTTGCAGGTTGGTGGGGTCGGAGGTGGCGACCGTCAGCCGGTTGCCGCGCTGATACAAGGCAATGACCCGGTGTCGTTGCATCAGCTTGACATCCAGCGTATTCGTGCTGAGGCTGCCGGTGTCTATGGCGTCGATATCCAGTAAGGGGTAGCCAAATGTTTGCGCGGCGAATTCGGCGATTTCCAGCGCGCTGAGCTTTTTACCGTGCACCAATTGGGAGACGAAGTGCGTGGCGGCGCTTCGCGCCTGCGCTTGAGTATCCTCGGCGTCTTTTTCCGTCAGCAATCCGCGTTGAACCAAGGAGCGGGCTAGCCCGCTCAGGTGGGTCGATGGAGGGGAAGGAAGGGTTGCCATTCTCTGTAGATAGACGGTCAGTCGTTCAGGCGAAGCCGATGAATGATTTTAGCAAATGATGCCCGTAGCCTATCTATTTGTAAAGCAAGGAAAGGCGGGTCAAGAATGCGTGCCGGCGACGGGAAAAATCCGCACGACTTTAATGACGCGGTTCTGGGTTTGAATGATTTCCAGGAGAATATTATCGATTTTCAAGCTGGTGCCGCCTTCGGGAATGTCCTCCAAATACTCGAGGATGAGTCCGTTCAGGGTTTTCGGTCCGCTCGTGGAAAAATCGAGCTTCAGTTTACGATTGATGTCTCGAAGTAGGCTCGTGCCGTCCACCAGCCAGCTTCCATCGGCTTGCATGCGGTAGGCGGCGCCATGGGCCGGCGAGTGCGTGGCGAATTCTCCAACGATTTCCTCGAGAATGTCTTCCAGGGTAATGAGTCCCATCAATTCACCATATTCATCGACAACGAGTCCCTGGCGGCGGTGATTCTCCTGGAAATTTTGCAACTGTGTGAATAGCGCAGCGCCGCTGGGGATAAAATACGGCTCGCGTAAAATGTCGCGCAGCACCTCGCCACTTAATTCGCCGGCTTGGGTCAGCCGCAACACCTTGCGTACATGCACGACGCCGACGATGTTGTCGAGCTGGCCTTCATAGACCGGTAGCCGGGTATGGTAACAAGTGGCGAGCTGTTGCTGGACTTCCTCCGCCGGCGCGTTGACATCCACCGCTTCGATCTGGTTGCGGGGAATCATGACGTCATTCACGGTAATTTTTTCCAATTCGAACAAGTTGAGCAGAATGTTGTGATGTTTCGGCGGCAGATAACGGCTGGTTTCCAGAACCAAGGTACGCAGTTCTTCCATGCTGAGACGGGGGGCGTGGCCGGTATTTTTCTGTTTTAGGCGGGTTGCCCACAGGAGTACGCTGACGAACAAATTAACGAACCAGACCACCGGGTAGGCGAGTCGCAGCATCGGCGCCAGCACGTGGCTGACGGCCAGCGCGGTGCGTTCTGGATAGGTGGCGCCGATGACCTTGGGCGTGATTTCGCTGAATACCAGGATGGTGAAGGTTACCGTGAGCGTGGCGCTGGTCAGGGCGATTTCATTGTTGCCCAGTAATCGCACGGCGATGACGGTAACCAGGGTGGCGGCGGCGGCATTGACCAGGTTGTTGCCTAATAGAATGACGCCAAGCAGCTTATCGGTTTTTTCCAGGAGCCGGGCGGTGCGTTTCGCTCCGGCATGACCCTTATAGACCATGTGCTTCAGCCGGTAGCGGTTCAGCGCCATCATGCTGGTTTCGGAAATGGAAAAAAAGGCGGAAATAACGAGCAGAATGATGAAAGCGATCAGCAGCGCGCTTAGCGGTATGTCATCCAAGAAAACCCCCGATGGCACGATAACGGTTTAACATTGTTGGAAGGGAGCCGGGCTTTGTCAAGCCATGCGGCGCCGCGGCATGGCGGTGGGCGCAATCAAGCCGGCTGGCGCGCGCAGGGTAATGCTTCGCAAGAAGCAGCGCTAGTATCGGTGGAGCATGATCTCCAGCACGAACTTACTACCCAGGTAGGCCAGCAGCAGCATGACGAATCCCGTCAATGTCCAGCGGATGGCGAGGCGGCCGCGCCATCCGTACAGACGCCGCCCGCCTAACAGGGCGGCGAAAATCCCCCAGGAAAGGATAGCGAATACCGTCTTGTGGTTGAATTCCAACGGCTTATGAAACAGCTCCTCGGAAAACAGCATGCCACTAATCATGGTCAGGGTCAGCAACAGGAAGCCGACGGTAATGACCTGAAATAGCAGGCGCTCCATGCACAGCAGTGGCGGCAGCCCATGGACGTTCGCCGGCAAGGTTTTTTTGTGTAGCCGGCGTTCCACCAGGGCCATCAACATGGCGTGCAACGCGGCGATGCCAAGCAGCGCATAGGCCAGCATGGAAATCGATAGATGAATTTTGAATAACGGTAAATTACTGTGCGGGATGACGCGGCTGTCCGGTAAAAGCGCTGGCAGAATAGCGCAGACGGCGGCGATGGGTAGCGCCAACGCCAGCATGCCGGCCATCGGATAACGCATGCCGGCCAGCCAATAGATAAAGAGCGAGAGCCAGGCGATGGCGGAAAGGGCGTCGCTGGCGCCAAAATTTAAACCATACGCATGCCACGTGGTGTGATACAGCAAGATCGCGTGGAGCGTGAGGGGCACGACCAGCGCCAGCTGCTCCAAGACACGCGTGCGAGTTGTTCGCGCGCCGACTTCGGCTGACCAATGCCAGCCCGCGCGCCAAAAATAAACGGCAAGCACGGCGTAAAGCAACGAATTGAGGAGATAGGAGGGAAAACCGATCATGGTGTAGTAAAATTAACGGTTCTATAAGGCGGCTAGTCTACACCAAAGTCTACCGTAAACCCATTTGTCTGGACTGGAATCGTATGTTTGATCATCTTTCTCAACGCCTGGGCGGCGTTGTCAAGAAACTGCGCGGACAAGCCCGCCTAACCGAGGATAATATCCAAGACGCCTTGCGCGAGGTACGGATGGCGCTGCTCGAAGCCGATGTCGCCTTGCCCGTGGTCAAGGAATTTATCGGCCACGTCAAGGAACAGGCGCAGGGGCAAGAAGTGAAGGGCAGTCTGACGCCAGGTCAGGTACTGATTCAAATTGTCCATGACGAACTCGCCCGCTTAATGGGGGCGCATAACGCCACGCTGAATTTGGCGGTGGTGCCGCCGGCGGTGATTCTCGTGGCAGGCCTTCAGGGGGCGGGTAAAACGACCACTTGCGGCAAGCTGGCTAAGTTGTTGCAAGAGCGCATGAAGAAAAAAGTGCTGCTGGTTAGCTGCGACGTTTATCGTCCCGCCGCCATGGAACAGCTCCACACCCTCGCCCGGCAAATCCAGGCCGATTATTTTCCGGCTGCCGCCGACCAAGCGCCGTTGCACATCGCCGCCGGCGCGGTTGATTTCGCCCGCAAGCATTTCCACGACGTGGTGATCGTCGATACGGCGGGCCGTCTCGGCATCGACCAAGCTATGATGGATGAAATCCGCGCCTTGCATACGAGCCTCCAACCTGTAGAAACCTTATTCGTGGTGGACGCAATGCAAGGGCAGGACGCGGTGAATACCGCCAAGGCGTTTAACGATACCTTGCCCCTGACCGGTGTGGTGTTGACCAAGCTGGACGGCGACGCCAGGGGCGGGGCGGCGTTGTCGGTACGGCAGATCACCGGTCAGCCGATCAAATTCGCTGGCGTGGGGGAAAAAATAGACGGCATCGAGCCGTTTCATCCAGAGCGCATGGCGTCGCGAATACTCGGCATGGGCGATGTCCTGTCGCTGATCGAGGAAGCGCAGCGCAACGTCGATCAATCGGAAGCCGAGAAGCTAGCGAAGAAAATCAAATCCGGTAAAGACTTCAACCTAGAAGATTTTAAAGCGCAGCTTCAGCAAATGAAGAAAATGGGGGGGCTCGGCGCATTGGTCGATAAGCTTCCCGGCCAACTGAGCCAGGCGGTACAGGGGGGCGGTATGGACGATAAGGCAATCGGCCGCATCGAAGGTATCATTAACGCCATGACACCCCAGGAGCGTCGCTTCCCCGCCATCATTAAGGCGTCTCGCAAGCGCCGGATCGCCACGGGCGCGGGGGTTCAGGTGCAGGAAGTCAATCGCTTGCTCAAGCAATTCGAGGAAACCCGGAAGATGATGAAAACCTTCGCGAAGGGTGGGCTGGGGAAAATGATGCGGGGGATGCGGGGATTCATGCCGGGGATGTGATAGCGCTTTCGGTGGCGATACGAAGCAACGGCTTGCCAAGGTGGTGATTTTCATCGTAGAATTCCTCCCTTTTCGATTTTTTAGTGACAGGCAAATTAATTATGGTGATTATTCGACTGGCCCGGGGGGGCGCGAAAAAGCGTCCGTTCTACAATGTGGTCGTGGCGGATTCCCGCAACCGTCGGGATGGCCGGTTCATCGAGCGTGTCGGTTTTTATAATCCGGTTGCTGGCGAAGGGCAGGAAGCCCTGCGCTTGAACAGCGAGCGGCTAGCTTATTGGCAAAGCCATGGCGCCCAGCTAAGCGATACGGTGGCGAGGCTGGTCAAACAAGCGGGAAGCGTTGCCAGCGCCTGAAGACCTGCAGGTGATGGGGCGTATTTCCGCCCCCTTTGGCGTGCGTGGCTGGATCAAGGCGCACGTGTTTACGGAAACGCGCGACGCGCTGCTCGACTACCCCGTGTGGTGGTTGGGCGACAATAGGGATTGGCGGCGCTATCCGGTGGCGGAAGCCGGCGCCCACGGCAAGTTTTTGGTCGCCCGGTTGACGGATGTCGGCGACCGGGAAGCGGCGGCGGCGCTGATAGGGTTGCACATTGCCGTTCCGCGCAGTGAAATGCCGGAGCCGGAAGAAGGTGCGTATTACTGGTCCGACTTGGTTGGGCTGGAGGTGGTGAATACGCGGGACGAAGTGTTGGGGAAAGTGACGGGTCTACTGGCAACCGGTGCCAATGACGTGTTACAGGTATTGCGGGAACGGGAGCGCCTCATTCCCTTTGTTGGCCAAGTGGTATTGACGGTGGATTTAGCGGCTGGCGTGATGCGAGTGGCGTGGGAAGCGGATTATTCGTGATACCTCAATTCGATGTCATTACCCTATTCCCGCCGATGTTCGGTGCCTTGACGTCCTACGGCGTCAGCCGGCGGGCGGCGGAAGACGGGCGCTATCATCTGGAAACGTGGAATCCGCGGGATTTTACCGAAAATAATTACCGCACGGTGGACGATCGGCCCTATGGTGGTGGCCCCGGGATGGTGATGCTGGCGGAGCCGTTGGAAAAAGCCATCGAGGCAGCCAAACAGCGCCAGCGCGGGAGCGGTGTGGCGCAACCGTGGGTGATTTACCTTTCGCCTCAGGGAAGGCGGTTAACCCACCGCCGCGTGATGGAATTGAGTGAGCGGCCAGGGCTGATTTTTTTGGCCGGGCGTTACGAAGGCGTCGATGAACGCTTGTTGTCCCGCCAAGTAGACGAGGAGGTTTCCATCGGCGACTACGTGCTTTCTGGCGGAGAGTTGGCGGCAATGGTGGTGATCGACGCCATCGTCCGTCAGCTGCCGGGCGTGCTCGGCGATGCGGATTCCGCAGCGGAGGATTCGTTCGTCGACGGATTGTTGGACTATCCGCATTACACCCGGCCGGAGGTCTACGAAGGCATGGTGGTGCCACCGGTGTTGTTATCCGGTAACCATGCCAAAATCGGCCGCTGGCGGTTGCGGCAGGCGCTTGGGAGAACCGCGTTGCGTCGACCGGCGCTGTTGGAAAAACGCGGTTTAAGTGTGGAAGAAAAGAAATTGCTCGACGAATTTTTCGAGGAGCGGGAATGGCAAGGAGCTAAACCATGAATGTGATTGAACAATTGGAACAGGAAGAAATTGCCCGCCTGGGCAAGACCATCCCAGCGTTCGCCCCTGGCGACACCGTGGTGGTGCAAGTTAAGGTCAAGGAAGGCAGCCGCGAACGTCTCCAAGCCTATGAAGGCGTCGTGATCGCCAAGCGTAACCGTGGACTGAATTCCTCCTTCATCGTGCGTAAAATTTCCTCCGGTGAAGGCGTGGAGCGGACTTTTCAAGTCTATTCGCCTTTAGTCGCGGGGGTTACCGTTAAACGCCGCGGTGACGTGCGTCGTGCCAAATTGTATTTTTTGCGCGAGCGCTCCGGAAAATCGGCGCGCATCAAAGAAAAATTACCGGCCAAGAAAGCCGCGCGCTGATTGCGATCCGTCGCGCCCGCCGGTGCAAGGTTTACAGCGGCGGGCAAGCTTTCGCTTTTCTGTGCGATCGTGGTTAGAATAGCGCCATGCGTTATCTCGCGACGGTTTTTCTTGTTGGTTTTTTTCTACTTCCCGCGGTTTCCTCCAGCGCGACGCTTGACGCCATCAGCCGGTTAGCCGACGCGGGCGCGCCACAGCTCGCCCTGGCGGAGCTGAAGCAGTCGCCTCCTTCCCGCCAGCAGCATCCCGGCCAATGGTTGTCCTGGCAGTCGCTGCATATCTCTCTGCTGGCGCGGCTTAACCGGTCACAAGCCGTGCTGGATCAAGTGCAGACACTGCCCGCTAATGCACCGGCTGTGCTCTTGCGCCCTGCTGACTGGGCGGCGGCGCGAGCGGCGTTGGCCTTGCGACAAGACGCGGCGGCCCGGCGTTATCTCGCCCGCCTGCTATGGCAAACCGGTATTCCCAAAGAGGCACGCTATCGTGAGGCGCGTCGTCTGGTGATCCAAAGTTATGTGGATGACGATAAACTAGGCGATGCTTACCGTGCCATGTTGCGCTTCCAACAAGATTTTTCACTAGACCCCGCAACCACCGTTGTTTTCGTCCAAGCGCTGAGCGCCGGCGGCCAAGCCGCGGATGCACTGACCTGGTTGGCTCGGCTCGACGACGCCAGCGCCCTGGTGCTATCCGTTAAACTGAAAACCGGGATGATTTCGCCCTCGCAAGCGGTGGCTGCCGCTCGCGCCGCGCTGGGGCGAACGTCGCCCGCTGCCGTATCTCGCCACCGCAAGTCACGTAAACCAGCGCCTCGGCAGAAATTATCCTTGCGGAATCGTGTGGGTTATTGGCGCGTAATTCGCATTGCCGCCACGATGCAAAAGGACGTGGCGCTGAGGACCCGTGCCGACGAGCAATTGCTGAATGCCAGCGCGGTCCACGCGACGGCCAAGCGCTTGTGGCACGATTACCTTGCGCAGGCGAAAATTTTGCCGATGCCGTCCACGGAAAACGACACCGCCTTGTTGGCGGGCGCTATCCAATCCGCTGCCGCACAACCGCTGGCAGCGCGGGCGGTATTCGCCGCGTTAGCCACCCGTGCTAAGGAGAAAACGGTGCGCCAGCAGGCGATAACGGCATTGGTGGACGCGCTGGCGACCGCAAAACTCGGCGCCGCCGCATTCCGTTTATTTTCCGATCCGGCCTATTTTCCTCAGCCAGCGGCGATTCCCCCCGCCACGCGTTACCGATTAGGTGGGATTGCCCAAGCGCGAGGCGACGCGGTGGTCGCCGCGTACTATTGGAAAGGATTGGATACCCCGCCGGCAGGTGAAGCCGCAGCGCCGTGGCGGCTGAAACGCGCCGAGGTATTCATGGCGGCGGGCGATTACGCCGCCGTCGCTACGACGGCGACAAGCGCACTGAAAAGCGGCGTGGCGGAGGCCGGCCAATGGCTGGCATTGGCGCGGCGGCTAGCGGCTGCGGGGCAAAATCGCGTGGCGGCGCAAGTCCTGCAACGGTTGACCGCGATGGGCGACGTGGCGCAACGCCGCGAGGCGCTGACGCTATTGGGCGCGGTAGCGGCGGCGCTAGGCGATCACCGGCGCGCGGCGGACGCCTATTTACAGTCGGCGATGCTCGCACCGCAGCCTGACAATAACGCCAGTCGGAGCCGCCGGCGCGCGGCGGAAAATCTGGTGCAAGCCGGGTTTGTCGCCGATGCCAAGGCGCAGTACACGCGGCTGTTGGCATCCACCCACAATGCCGCGGACCGGCGGGATTTGCAGCAGCGCATCGATGACCTAGCGCCATGACCGGCTACCAGGCTCGGCTAGCGGCGCCGTTAGCCGTCCTCGGCATCCGCGTCGAGGCGGGCGCCCTGACGGCTATCGATTTCTTGCCGCTGGATACGGCGGCGCGCGCGCCGCAAACATTCCTTGCCCGCGAGATTTGCCGTCAATTGCATGCGTATTTGGCTAACCCGCGTTACGTCTTCGATTTACCGTTGCGTCCTGCCGGCACCCCGTTTCAGCAGCGGGTGTGGCGGGAGATGACGCGGATCGGCAGTGGCGAAGTGCGCCGTTATGGCGAGTTAGCGCAAGCGCTCGACTCATCTCCGCGCGCCGTTGGCGGGGCTTGCGGCGCGAATCCTGTCCCGCTGGTTATTCCTTGCCACCGGGTGGTTGGTAAAAACAGTGTCGGCGGATTTATGCGCGGCCGGGAAGCTGGGCCGCTAGCGATTAAACACTGGTTGTTGCGCCATGAGGCCCGCCGCGACTGAGCTGCTCGATACGTTCTGCGACGCCCTCTGGTTAGAAGACGGGCTTGCCAAGAACACCCTGGAGAGTTACCGGCGCGATCTGACGCAGTTTGCCTTGTGGCTGGAAAAGAGTGGCAAGGCCGATTTATTGCTGGCGCAGCAAGCGGACATTCAGGCATTTTTGGCGCACCAGGTCAACCGGCGCAAGGCGCAGGCACGCACCACGAGCCGCGAGTTATCCGCCCTCAAGCGCTTCTTCCGCTATCTGCTGCGCCAGGGAAGCATCACTGCCGATCCCACGCTACGTATCGAAGCGCCAAAACTACCGCGGACATTACCGAACAGCCTCAGCGAAAACGAAGTGATTGTTTTGCTGAATGCGCCACGAGGCAACGACTCCCGTGGATTGCGCGATCGCGCCATGCTGGAGACGCTTTACGCCACCGGGTTACGGGTATCCGAATTGGTCGGATTGCATATGGCCGCGGTTTCCCTCGATATGGGGGTGGTCCGGGTGCTGGGCAAGGGCGGCAAGGAGCGGCTGGTTCCGTTGGGAGACGAGGCGGTCTCCCGAATCGCGCAGTACTTGCGGCAAGGGCGGCCCGCTTTGCTCGTCGGCAAAAGCAGCGATGCGCTGTTTGTGACCAGCCGCGGCGGCGCGATGACGCGCCAGGCATTTTGGTATTTGATTAAGCGCTATGCCCGGCAAGCGCAGATCATCCACCCGCTTTCTCCTCATACCTTGCGCCATGCCTTTGCCACGCACTTGCTCAACCATGGCGCCGACTTGCGTGTCGTGCAATTACTTCTGGGACACGCCGATATTTCCACCACGCAGATTTATACGCACGTAGCGCGCGAGCGGCTCAAGCAGTTGCATGCCCAGCATCATCCTCGCGGCTAGCCCTTCAGCGCCAAGCGGACCACAGGAGGGATGCGCCAGTCAACGTTAGCAATAGGCCAATCAACCGCAGCATGTGCCGGCTGGACATCGCGCCGTGGACGCGATGTCCAAGAAAGAGTCCTAGCGCCATTAGCGGGAATCCGAGTAGTAACAAGCGCCCCATCCCTGCCTGCAACAATAATCCCGCCGCGAGAAAAGCAAGTAGCCGGAAGCCGCCGTCGAGGATAAATAGCCCGGAAAAGGTGGCGCGCATTGCGCTTTTATCTTGCAGCCGGTGAGAGAGATAGATGATATAGGGCGGTCCGCCGGTACCGAACATCGCGCCGATTGTGCCTGCGGCGAAACCGGCGGGCAGTGCCCACAAGCGGGAGATGGGACGGTTGCCATGGAACTTGATTAAGTTGCGCAGCCCGAATACCAGTACGAACGCACCCAACGCGGTCAGTAGCGATGACCTGGGGAGTCGCAGCAACAAGCCGACGCCGAGTAGAATCCCCGCCGCCGCCGCGGGCAGCAAGGGCCCGATCTCCTTCCACTGGATATGGGCGCGGAAGCGGCCGCCCAACGTGGCGGAGGCGCTAAAGTCCAGCATCAAGACAAAGGGCACCACCAGTTGCAACGGCAGTAAGTGGGCGAGTAGCGGTACCGCGATCAGACCCGAACCAAAGCCGGTGATGCCGCGAATGCAATAAGCGAAAAGAATAATCGCCGCTACCCAAGGTAGCGACTCCAGCGGCATTACCTAGTGCCGCGTTCGATGGTGACGCCGAGGTGTTTCACCTCACGAATCAATCCGAGCTTGGTGACGCTTACCCGCGCCCAAGGCGCGCCAAATTCGCCTAGCAGCAATTGGGCGATATGTTCCGCCAACGCTTCTACCAAGGAGAAATTTCTTTCCGCCAAGGTTTGCTGGATGCGCGCCACGACCTTGCCGTAATCGATGGTGTCATCCACCCGATCGGTGACGCAGGCCCGGCTATGCGGCAGACCGATATCCAAATCCAATTGGACGGTTTGCGGCGCTAGGCGCTCCCATTCGTAAATGCCGATCACGAGATCGACGTTGAACTCGCGTAAAAAAACAATATCCATCAGAGGTTCGGCAGTTTTTCCAAAGCGGCGCGGATGCCGTAAAATCAAAAGTCGCCCATTCTAGAATATTTTTGACATGACCGCGATAGTCCTCGTTTTGTTTGCCTACCTGTTGGGTTCGCTATCGTTTGCGGTGATCGCCGCCAAAGTCTTTGGTCTGCCCGACCCGCGCACCTTTGGCTCGAAGAATCCGGGGGCGACCAATGTGTTGCGCAGTGGTAAAAAATCGGCTGCCGCGTTCGCGTTGCTGGGTGACAGCGTCAAAGGCTACGCCGCGGTATGGCTCGCGCACCATTTCGCGGCGGGTGCCACGGCCGACAACGTAGTGGTCGCCGCCGCATTGGCGGTATTTATCGGCCATCTCTATCCGGTTTTTTTCCGTTTCCAAGGCGGCAAGGGGGTGGCGACCGCTCTCGGCGTACTGTTGGCGTTACACCCTTGGCTCGGGGTGGTCACGCTGGCCACTTGGCTCCTGGCGGCGCTGATGTGGCGCACCTCTTCTTTATCGGCGTTGATCGCCGCTGGCTTCGCACCGATGTATGCGCTCGCGATATTCGGCGCCGGGCGTTATTTCCTGGCGGTGCTGGTGCTGGCCTTACTGCTGATCTATCGGCACCGGACCAATATCCGCCAGTTGCTGGCGGGACAGGAAGGACATCTTGGCGAGGGCGACCCTCCCGGTGGCATGCCACCGAGCTAGGGGGACGCGATGGCAGAAGGCGCGCCGTGCCGACTCGGCGCAACGGTGAGGCGGGCTACGCGAGCCAGCGCCTGGCACCGGTTGCCGGCCAATCGACCGCAGTGGTGTATAGGCGCTTCGGCCAGGCAAGAGGCGCATCGGGGCGGTGCCGTTGGATGCGTGCCGCGAAACGGCCGCTCGGCGGGATAGCTATCCGCCGCGCTCCACCCCTAGCGGCAATTCGCTCAAGATGCCGGTGGACTGCGTCACCGAACGGCTGGATGGCACGCGCGATAGGCGAGTGCGGGTGGTCCAGTGGCGGGTTTGTCGCGCTAATACGAGAAAAGTTGAATGCCGGAAGCGCGTGTAATGTTGCTGTAGCGCATGAAAAGAATCGTGTGGGATTAACAAGGAAGAGAAGAGCGCTATTGGCGCTAATGCAGGCGGTGCGGCGCTATTGGCGCTTGTCCGAACCCGCCATGCGCGACGAGGGCGGTTGCGGCGTTGTTTTTCCCCGATTAGTCGGTTCGGTTAATCGACGGCCGGAGACGCTGGCGTTTATTACGGCGGCTTAGCGGGGCGCGCTCTGGCGGGGCGGTGATCCGCTCAGCGGTCGGGAGGCCCCATGTGCGCCAATTCCCAGCGGGGGCTGACGGTAAATCCTAAACGTGCTGGCGGTTGATGGCGTAGCCGCATCGCGCCGGCGAAGGCGATCATGGCGCCATTGTCGGTGCAAAACGCCAGCGCGGGGTAAAAAACCGCGATATTTTTGCTTGCCGCGGCGCGCGCCAGCTTTTCCCGCAACGCATGGTTGGCGCCGACGCCGCCCGCCACCACCAGCCGCCGCAGCCCGCTTTGGATGACGGCGGCTAGGGCCTTGGCAATCAACACATCGGTGATCGCTTCCTGAAACGCCTGGGCGATGTCGGCGCGGGTGGCGTCATTGAGGGCGTGTTGCCGCGTCAAGGTGAGTACGGCGGTTTTAAGTCCGCTAAAACTGAAATTGAGGTCGCCGCTATTAATCATCGGACGCGGCAGTTTGAAACGTCCTGGCCTACCTTGCCGTGCCAGTGCCGCTAGCGCCGGTCCGCCGGGATAGTCTAGGCCCAGCAGTTTCGCGGTTTTGTCGAACGCTTCGCCGGCGGCGTCGTCCAGCGTTTCGCCGAGCAACCGATAATGGCCTGCCGCTTCCACTTGCATCAGTTGGGTGTGCCCGCCCGATACGAGCAGGGCGATAAAGGGAAATGCGGGCGGATGCGGTTCCAGCAGGGGAGAGAGTAAATGCCCTTCCAAATGATGGACGCCAATGGCCGGTACGCCCAAGGCAAACCCTAAAGAAGCGCCGATGCTTGCGCCCACCAGCAGCGCTCCGGCGAGGCCGGGGCCTTGTGTGTAGGCGATGGCCTGGATGTCATGCAGCGTGCGCTCCCCCTGAGCCAGGCAATGACGCACCAGGGGGAGCGTGCGGCGGATGTGGTCTCGCGAGGCAAGCTCCGGGACGACGCCACCGTATTCCGCGTGCATCGCGACTTGCGAGTGGAGTGCGTGGGCCAGCAAGCCGTCGGTGGTGTGGTACAGCGCAACGCCGGTTTCATCGCACGACGACTCGATGCCAAGAATCAACATAGGGGCTAATCGGCAAAAGCGCCATCATAGCGGCTTTGGCGCGCGCGGGAAAGCCGCGTGGTTCCCGGACACCGTTAAGAATTTGGAAAAACCGGCACTTGTTTGCTAAAATGGGAGTTTTCTCTGTTTGGTTCACACAGGACAAAAGGATACTCAGCCAATGGCTATTGTACGTGTTAAGGAAAACGAGCCCTTTGAAGTTGCCATGCGCCGTTTCAAGCGCTCGGTGGAGAAAACCGGGTTATTAACGGAACTGCGTTCTCGCGAGTTTTACGAAAAGCCGACCGCCGAACGCAAGCGCAAGCTTGCCGCCGCGATCAAGCGCCATTATAAGCGCCTGCGTAGCCAACAACTGCCGCCACGGAAGTACTAGTTGAGTACTAGTTGTGACCCTTAGAGCGCGAATTACCGAGGACATGAAATCGGCGATGCGCGCCAAGGATGCGGCGCGCCTAGGGGCCATTCGCTTGCTTCAGGCAGCGATCAAGCAGCGCGAGGTGGATGGGCGGATCGAATTGAATGACGCGCAAGTGATCGCGGTCATCGAAAAAATGCTGAAGCAACGGCGGGATTCCGCGAGCCAATACGCGGCGGCGGGGCGCGATGACCTCGCGGCGACGGAAAAATTCGAAATCGATGTGCTTCGGATTTATATGCCCCAGCCACTGTCGGATGTTGAAATCGACGCAGCGGTCGTTGCCGCGGTTGCTTCGTCCGGCGCGGTCTCCCCGAAGGATATCGGCAAGGTGATGGGCGTGTTAAAACCAGCGCTGACCGGCCGCGCCGACATGGGGAAGCTCTCCGCGCTGGTTAAACAGCGCTTGGGCGGCTGAATATCCTGCACAACGGCTAGCGGTTTTGCGTCGCTGGCCCCTTATTGCTATTCGTCTTTGTCCGGCTACAATTAATTTATGATTCCGGAGTCTTTTATTCAGGAGTTGTTGGGCCGCGTTGACGTAGTTGATGTCGTTGAACGGTGCGTACCACTCAAGAAGCGGGGCGCGAACTATGTGGCCTGTTGCCCCTTCCATACTGAAAAAACGCCTTCCTTTACGGTTAGTCCTTCCAAACAGTTTTACCATTGTTTCGGCTGCGGCGCGCACGGTACGGCGATTGGGTTCCTCATGGCCTATCAGAGCCTAGGCTTCGTGGAAGCGGTACATGAATTAGCGCGCGGCGCCGGCATCACCGTGCCGGAGGAGGCGAAGGACAGCGGCGCGCCGACGCAAGAACACCGCGGCGCGTTGTCTGCCGCACTACAGCGCGCTGACCATTATTATCGTCGGCAGCTTAAGCAGTCGCCCACGGCAATTGAATACCTCAAGCGGCGCGGTGTGACAGGGGAGATAGCGGCGCGTTTCGGTATTGGCTATGCGCCGGGTCAGCGGCGGAATTTGGCCGACGTATTCGACGATTACGATGCATCGGGCATTTTGCCTCTGGCCGGGCTGGTTGTGGAGAGCGACGGGGGCGCGCGTTACGACCGCTTTCGCGACCGCGTGTTATTCCCGATTTTGAATCAGCAGGGCCAGGTTGTCGGTTTTGGCGGCCGCGTGCTGGGGGCGGGAGAGCCTAAATACCTTAATTCGCCGGAGACGCCGTTATTTGAAAAGGGGCGCGAACTTTACGGTCTTTTTCAGGGGCAGCGCGCCATTCGTCACGCCAATCGGGTGCTGGTGGTGGAAGGCTATCTGGATGTAATCGCGCTGGCGCAGCATGGCGTCGAGTATGCCGTGGCGACGCTGGGTACGGCGACGACGCCGATTCATGTCAAAAAACTGCTGCGCTTGACGGATACCGTGGTGTTCTGTTTCGACGGCGACGCCGCCGGCCGCAAGGCGGCATGGCGTGCGTTGGAAAACAGCCTGGAACTCGTCGCCGATGGTAAGCATCTAATGTTTATGTTTTTGCCCCAAGGAGAAGATCCCGACACCTATGTGCGAACAGCGGGAAAGGAGCGTTTGGAGCACCTTATCGCGCAGGCCGAACCGCTATCCCATTTCCTTGTGCGGGAATTGACGCATCGGATTGACCTGGGAAGCGAGGAAGGGCGCGCCCATCTGCTGCAAGCCGCCAAGCCGCTGTTGCAGAAAATTACCGCGCCAGCGTTGGGGATGCTGTTGCGTAAGCGAATGGGCGAATTAACCGGGTTGAGCCCGGAGGAAGTGAATGGATTGGTTCGGGATCGGCCGCGCCGCCGGGAAAAACAACGGCCTTTGTCCAAGGGGCGGCGGCTGCCGCCGTCGGTCGCGCGGGAGCTTGTGCGGCGGCTGTTGCTTCAGCCGCGGCTAGCGGACACATTCGATATGGCGCTGCTGGGCGGTCACGATGGCGATATGGCGCTGCTGGCCGACGTGGTTGAATTCACGAGAGCTAATCCGCAGATTCTGACGCTTGCGCAGGTGGTGCAGCATTTTTCCGGTTCGCCGCATGCCGTGGCGCTGCAAGCGGCCGTCAAGGACACGGTGATCTGGGAAGATTTCGATGAGCGGGAAATCGCCGAGGAATTCGCCGCGCTTGCCCAGCAATTAAGGAAAAAGAAAGTCAACCAAGAACGGAGCCGGCTGTTGCGCGGGTTGCAGGGTAAAGGTCTCGGCGATTTGACTCCGGAAGAGCGGGAGATGTTCCGCCGCGTTCCTGGGGCGGTAGTGGATTAACCACGTAAAAACATCAAATAGAGTGAATGTGCTATACTCGTTAGCTTTTTAAACATTTTTTCCTAATCGGAAGCTGGTTATGGCGATTGAACACGAAAAGACCGAGACGCGAACGGGCGACGCCGACGCGCGTCGGACGCGCTTGAAAAGCCTCATTGGCCTGGGCAAGGAGCGCGGTTATCTGACGTATGCTGAAATCAACGATCATTTACCGGACGAGATGCTGGACGCCGAGCAAATCGAGGGCGTGATCAGCATGATTAACGACATGGGGATCTCGGTGTATGACGAGGCGCCGGATGCCGAGGCGTTGCTTATGTCGGACGCCGCGCCACCGGTTACCGACGAGGACGCTGCTGAAGAGGCCGAGGCGGCGCTCAGTACCGTTGATTCCGAGTTTGGCCGCACCACGGATCCGGTGCGGATGTACATGCGCGAAATGGGCTCGGTCGAGTTATTGACCCGTGAAGGGGAAATCGAGATCGCCAAGCGCATTGAAGACGGTCTTAAACATATGGTGCAGGCGATTTCCTCGTGTCCCACCACGATTATCGAGATATTGGCCCTGGCCGACAAGGTGGAGCGCGACGAAATGCGCGCGGATGAATTGGTCGATGGCTTGATCGATCTTAACGCCGGCGAGGAAACGGCTGCCGTTGCCGCCGAGGCCGCGCTGCCGGAAGAGAGCGGCGACGACAGCGACCCTGCCGACGAGGACGCCGCCGCCGCCGCCAGCTTGGCGCAATTGAAGGCGGATACGCTGGAACGCTTCGCCGTAATCCGTGGCATATACAAGAAAATAGATCAAGTACTGGACAAAAAGGGATCGCGCAACAAAACGTATCAGGAGCTTCAGGAAAAACTCTCCGGCGAGCTAATGGGCATCCGCTTTACCGCCAAGCAGGTGGAAGCGTTGTGCGATGGTCTGCGTGCGCTGGTGGATGAGGTGCGCGGCCACGAGCGCAAAGTGATGGCGATGTGCGTCAGCAAGGCCGGCATGCCTCGTTCCTATTTCATTAGGAATTTCCCGGGCAACGAAGACAATTTGGAGTGGGTGGTGGAAGAAATCGCCGCGTCGAAGCCCTACAGTCAGATACTGTCCCGCTATCGGCATGCCATTGTCGAGCAGCAGCAGAAGCTGATCGATATGCAAAAGCGCATTCGGATTTCGCTCAAAGACCTTAAAGAGATCAATCGCCAGCGTTCCACCGGCGAAGCCAAGGCGCGCCGGGCTAAACGGGAAATGATCGAGGCCAACCTGCGGCTGGTGATCTCCATTGCCAAGAAATACACGAATCGCGGTTTACAGTTCTTGGATCTTATCCAGGAAGGCAATATCGGGCTGATGAAAGCGGTGGATAAATTCGAGTACCGCCGGGGTTATAAATTCTCGACTTATGCGACGTGGTGGATCCGGCAAGCGATTACCCGTTCCATTGCGGACCAAGCGCGGACGATCCGCATTCCCGTGCACATGATCGAAACGATTAATAAGATGAACCGGATATCTCGGCAGATCCTTCAGGAAACCGGTTTGGAGGCCGATCCGGCAGAGCTTGCGGAAAAAATGGAAATGCCGGAGGAAAAGATTCGCAAAATACTCAAAATATCCAAAGAGCCGATCTCCATGGAAACGCCAATCGGCGACGACGAAGATTCGCACTTAGGTGATTTTATCGAAGATGCGAACACCACCGCGCCGAACGACGCCGCCGTTTATGCGGGCTTGCGGGAGGCGACCAATGAAATATTGGAAGGGTTGACCCCGCGCGAGGCCAAGGTGTTGCGCATGCGCTTTGGCATCGAAATGAATACCGATCACACCCTGGAGGAGGTCGGCAAACAATTCGACGTGACGCGCGAGCGGATACGCCAAATCGAGGCCAAGGCGCTACGCAAGTTGCGTCATCCCTCTCGCTCCGAGCGATTGCGCAGTTTTCTCGACAGCGAAACTTGATCCCCTTCTTACTTGACGCGGGTCTGTAGCTCAGTTGGTTAGAGCAGGGGACTCATAATCCCTTGGTCCAGGGTTCGAGTCCCTGCGGACCCACCATATAAAATGAATGGGCTGGCTTGTAAGGCTAGCCCATTTGTTTTTTGGCGTGACGGAAGCGGGACAATCTCAGCACGTTTTCACGCTACTCCGCTTCTATGCAAAATGTCTCGATATTGGACGCTTCATCCGAACCATCTTCTGCCAGAGGAGTTAACTCGGTGGGGACTTCGTGCGAACGCAAAAAACAATAAAATTTTTAAATTCAATTTATTGTATTGATGAAAGTTAGGTATTTAATTCGAGTCTGGCTATCCTTAAGCGGCCCAGAGTGCTTGGAGGTCATAAAATACAAACGAAGTTGTGGTCAATATTTTCGCCAGGATGAAGAAGCGTTAAAGAATAGTGATTGACTAGGATATATGCTTGAGTTTGCACATTCACCATGAAATTTATCTGTAAATGTACTTGGGCGGTGAAATAAGGTAGATTGGTTCTTGCCTGGGGGGCGATTTCTTTTACCTCCTGTTGCTGGTTCAGCAATGGAAGTAACAATGTTAGGAGTAAGTGCCGCATGGCTGACCATGTACGCTAAACATTGCTTACTGTTCCTTTAAATATTACGTTAGCATATGGCGAAATGATGAATGAATAAACCCCTCAGGCCCCGCATATCTAATGCCCAAGCATTTGCATGATATAAAATCGCTCCGTGACTTAGCGGAGTATCTTGGGATAGCATTAAAAAGCCTGTCTTTCCTAATCTATGCAAAAAGAGACACGCTGTACCACCGGTTTGAAATACCTAAGAAAAGTGGCGGCACGCGAGTGATTGACAGCCCAAATGAAAAACTTAAGGGCATTCAAAGAAAAGTTGCCCATGATTTGGCAGGCTACTATGATCCATTGCCCTATGTTTTTGGATTTATCCAAAAACGATCAGTTGTGGACAATGCGAAGAGACACTTAAAAAAGGAATTTATCCTAAATGTGGATTTGGCCGACTTTTTCCCCTCCATTCATTTCGGGCGTGTTAGAGGGTTATTTATGGGGTCTCCCTTTGAATTACCCGAGAAAGCGGCAACTTGGTTAGCACAGCTTGTGACTCACGAAAAAATCCTACCCCAAGGAGCGCCCTCTTCCCCAATTGTTTCTAACATGATCTGCCTCGCGATGGATAAGGTGTTGAATAAAATGGCGAAATCGCATGGTCTAACCTATTCGCGCTACGCGGATGACCTTAGTTTTTCGAGCAACAATCGAGAATTTCCTTCGGCATTTGCAAAAGTAATCTATGGGTCAGGAGACCGACATATCCTGTTAGGGGATGAGTTGGCGCAGCGTATCAAAAAATGTGGGTTTAATATTAACGAATCAAAGACAAGGCTGCTTCATCGAGGGATGCGACAAGAGGTTACGGGAATCATCGTTAATGAGAAATGTAATTTACCCCGCAAATATTTGAATACTATTCGCGGCGAACTACATCGTTTAAACCTCGCAACTTCTGAAGAAGAAGGAGAGCTCAGGCAACGGGTAGCGGGACGCATAGGACACCTGAAGCAGGTTCTCGGAGAGCTTGATGCAAGATATCTCCGGGCGAAGGCTAATCTCGATGGGATTCCTCTGACGGGTAAAGGGAAACCCGAGGTGTTTTTTAGGGCAGCTACATGGATCATCGCGAACGAGGATGCGCATGCAACCGCATTTTTCGTCGAAAAATTAGGGTGGTTAACGGCGGCTCATTTGATAGATAGTCCGAAGGATCACACCGGTTCTTACAAGCTATTTCATCCTGACCGCCCTGACAAGGAATATCCAGTGGAGTATATCCATCACGATACAACGATGGACTATCTCGTGTTTTCCTCAAAAGCAAAACCGATAATTCGCATCTGTCTGGCCACAGAGCTTCCTACCGTGGGGGAAAAATACTGGTTTGCAGGATACCCAACAGATTTAACGAAGGGAAATTCGGTCACAGTGATGCATTCCGCGATTAGTGGCAAGAGGTGTCTAATGGGATACCCGCGTTATACCATCGGCGAGATACTTTTCCATGGTATGAGCGGAGGGCCAGTACTTAACGATAAGTTCCATGCTGTCGGCATTATTTCTCATGGTACGGCGGAAAGTGGCGACAGTGTCATGCCATCGACTTTTACTGGTCTGCCGGAAATAAATGCTGCGATCATTGCGCGGGTGTCTAATGATTCTGTCCGCTGTGATAACTTTGACGATTGTTAGTGGGTCTCGGCGAGAGGGATCGTAAAAATACATTATAAAATAATGTATTGCTGAAATTTATAATTTTTTGGTCCAGGGTTCGAGTCCCTGCGGACCCACCACACACGGGCCATGCTAAAACGGCATGGCCCGTTTTTATTGTTCAATCCGGCCCCTGGGTTGAGCGACGTGCTGGCGTTGCCGCCTTTGGCGGCGTTTGGTGGGTTCTTGGCTGGCGTTCGTTCCTTAGTGGATAGGGGGCGAGCCGGTATTCAGCGGGTGGCGCTCCAATGCATCGATCGCATTCGCGATGGCTGTTCTGGCGTTAAGCAGCGCTGCGCCTGCTTCCGAGGATAAGGGCGTCATGCCGACAATGCCGTTCGCGTCGACGATGGCTTCGTGCGTGCTGGCCAATGTCTCTGTCAAAAATTGAATTCTAGAATAAATATTCATCTTATTATCCTTTCGTTACGGTGCGGCGGCGATCTTTTTTGCCGGTTGTGATCGGCGCTGTATTTGCTAAAGAGCGGGTGTATTCTTAAGTTTTGCCATGCGAATTTTCACGAAATGTATGGTAGTCAGACAATGGCGTGCACTCGGCACGGTTTGTATGGATTCTGAGCGGTTTTGCCTGCTTGTTCTGACGTGGTTTTGTCGTGTGTTTCCCGGCTGTCGTAGCGGATGTGGTGTGCACGAGAGCTTGGGAATGGCGGGCGGCGGTGTTGTTTTGTACGGCGTCATGGCGCGCCGTATGAGGGGCATTGAAATATATATGCACTCTGCATATTGCGTCTATCCTCACGCTTGATATACTGATTGCTTTGTGTGCGTCGGTTAAGGACACGCCGCTCCCTGGGAGGTTGTATCCCAGAGCGGCGTGGCTGGCTGTGCCGCGCAGCCACTATCGATAGCGGCCGGTTATGGCGTGCAATAACAAACTGCGCGGGTTACGCGTTGGGTTGGTCCGCGCCCCTTAACGCTTGGCGGCATTTAGTTGCGCCGCGGATACACAAATCATACGCAGAAAAATGCGAATGTCAACAATAAATTGAGAAATATATTGCTGGCGCATGGCCGTTGGGTTTTGAGGGGTTGTTTGGAGGCGTTGTCGTGATGGTTATAGTCGCCACGTTTCCAGATCCCTGTGGTGCACAAGCCTAAAAACAGAAGTTTTTTAACAAACGATATTGATGGGTTGGTGCATGGATACGAAGAAAAAGATTGCTGATAGGATTAAACAAGTGATCGGAGAGGGGTCGGTCAGCGCTTTTGCCCGGAAGGCGGGGATTTATGAAAGTTTGTTGCGGCAGTATGTCGCCGGATCCATGCCGGGCGCGGATAAATTAGTCGCAATCGCCCGTGCGGCGCATGTCAACCTCGAATGGCTAGCGACCGGCGAAGGTCCGATGGAAGCGTCGCCTCGGCCGGCGTTGAAAGCACGCGAATCGGCGGCCGATTACCATGGCCGGGGAACGGCTGTACCGGCAGGCTATGTGTTGGCGGCGCAGCGGCGGGTTATTGACGACTTGGGTGAAAAGGATGCGCTTGTCGGCGGGCAAGTGCTCGATTATCTCGCGTTTAAGGCGGATTGGGTCCGCACCGAACTGGGCGCGGATCCGAAGCATTTGGTGCTGGTGCGCGCCGTTGGCGACTCGATGGCGCCTACGTTACGCGCGGGCGACCTGCTATTGCTCGACCACTCCTTCGACGGCATCAAGCAGGATGCAATTTATGCCATCGCCGTGGATGGCGCGTTGCAGATTAAACGTATTCAGCGCCTGCTTGACGGCACCTTATTGATTAAGAGCGACAATCCGGTTTATGAAACGCAAAACGTGATTGCGGAACATGCGGGCGAAGTGCGTGTGGTCGGGCGCGTCGTCTGGACAGGTAAACGCCGATAATTCACCCTAGGGAGAATATCTTCTCCCTAGGTGGACGGACGCTACGTGCCGCTACTTGACTCAATCGCCGATTAAGGCTTTAATGTCGGGCTTCGGCTGGCCAAGTAGCTCAGTTGGTAGAGCAGAGGACTGAAAATCCTTGTGTCGATGGTTCGATTCCGTCCTTGGCCACCACCCCCCCGCTTTTCCTGTTTGCGGCGTTTGCCTTGAAGAAATAGGCGGCGCATTCTGTTCTATCCACACTAAGATAATAAATGCGCTGGCGCGTGACCGCTATGACATCAACAATAGCCGTTGATTTCCGCTAACGCCTTGAGGAGATAAAGCGCGCCCGTAACGCGGCTTCGCGGGAATGTCTTGGGTTGGAGCGGGTGATGGGAATCGAACCCACGTCTAAAGCTTGGGAAGCTTTCGTTCTACCATTGAACTACACCCGCATCGCCTCGCATTGTATGAGGGTTCGCCGGTCTCTTGCAACCCTGGCGGCGTTTTCCGGAACAAGGCGGCGCGGACTGGACTGTATCTTGTCACGGTATCGGATAATGGGGAGCGCGGCGCATGCCTCGAACCGGATCGGCCTTACCCTATTTGGGCGGTGTCATGCTGGCGCTTGCCGCGCTTCCCTCGGCCGCCGCCTGGTTTATCCGTGTGCGATACTCCCTCCGACGGTGAAGGCTGACGGCTATCAGGTGGAATACGTAGGCGCCGGCGGCGGAAAAACATGGTTGCACGTTGGCGTTCGTCACACGGTTCATTGTGCGCAATTACGGTTGCCGGTGGTTTTTCGCGCGGTTCGCTGGGTGGGGTTGATTTCTCCGCGAATGGCGAGGGAACTAACCCAGGGCGTATTGCTGGTGGGGCGCGACGGGATTCACCGCTTTCGGGTGAGCGAAATCACGCCGTTAGCGCCGCGGACGCAGGGCGCGCCGCCCGCGATGCGGGCACGCGCTTTCGGCGAGGAAGGGCGCGCTAGGGTGCGCGTGTTGCCGCAAGGCATTACGGTGACATGCGTTGCCGGGCGGTCTCCCGCCGGCGTGGTTGTTTTTGACGGTTCGGGCGCATCCGGCGGCGATGTCGATCGGGTCGTCATACAATATGTCGCTAGCGGGACGTTTGGCTTGGGCGTTGCCGATGTCGTCCGGCAACGCCGAGAGATGCCGTTACGGGTCGGTGCGTTGCCGCCTCGGCGGACGCCGGGCGTGGTGGCGCTGCCGCTGCCTGCCGGGAGCAGCGCTTTGGGCCGCGTTACGGCATGGACGATCGTTTGCCCTCGCCAGGCGGCTCGCTTGACACTGCGTACGCTACGTCTGGGGCGGCGTGCGGCGAAGCGGCTTTTCCGCGCGACTTGGATTTGGCAGGCCCGGCGATGGCGAGAGACGCCGGCGGCGTTGCTGGCGGGGGCGCGAAACGCGGGGCTGGATCGTTTGTTTGTCACCGTGCCGCTGACGGAGAATGCGCGGCGGGTGGCCCGGCCGGACGCATTGGCGCATTTTATCGCGGCGGCCGCCGCGCGCGGTATTCAAGTGTGGGCGGTGCTGGGCGCTCCGGGCGCGGTATTGCCGGCGGAGTGGCCAACGTTCGTGCGCGCCGCTCGCGCGTACCGGGCGTACAATCGCCGCGTGCCGATTGTTTCTCGGTCGGCGGGCGTCCAGTACGACATCGAGCCTTATCTCAATCGCGGCTATGCGCTTAACCCCGCTGCTTGGCTCGCGGCCTACGTAAAAACCCTGAAAGAGTTGCGCGGGGCCGGGGAGGATATGCCGCTGGATGCGGTGGTTCCTTTTTGGTGGGGCCGCCAGCGGCTTGGCGGGGCGGCGTTATTGGATCAGCTCGCCCCATGGGTCGATCATCTCACTGTCATGGACTACCGCACCGACCCTGCGCAAATCCGGCGCTTCGCCGAGCCGTTTCTCGCCTGGGGCCAGCGTGCCGGGCGTCCGGTGCGCATTGCGCTGGAGGCGGGGCCAGTCGCCGATGAATCCGCGTTGGCTTTCCGTCCGTCGGCGTCCGGCGCGTTGTGGCGGGTAACCGTCGGCGGTCGGCCAGTGTTGATCTTGCTGGATTTGCCGCAGCATAATCCGGCGGGGGTTGCCTACCGATGTGCGGCGGGTGGCGGGTAGAGAGGTGACATTTCACCATCGTCTGGACGCGCTGTGGGCGCTGTTGCCCGTATTGGAGAATACATGGGCGTCTTGGCCGTCGTTCGCCGGCGTTGCCTTGCATGAAATACCGTTACCGCGGAAATAATGTACAGGCGCGAGCGGGATAATCTGTTTCTAGCACCGGGATAGGCATGCTAACATACTAAGATATCGGGATTTCCTTGCTCTATTGGGTTGCAATCGATTCAGGGAAGGCTGCGCGGAAACGTTATGACCAATGACGACAAGACAGCGGCACCACCTACCGCTCTGGTGGTGGAAGACGACAAAAACATTGCGTATTTGCTGCAATTCATTCTGACGCGCGAAGGGTTCGAGGTTTCTTCCGCCGTTGACGGGCGCGAGGCGCTTGCCATGATCGACAGCCTTCCCGCGCCCTCGCTCGCGCTACTGGATATCATGCTGCCGTATATGGACGGTTTTCAGCTCATTACCCATATACGCGCCAAGCCGGTATGGCAGGAGGTGCCGATTCTCGTGCTGACGTCGAGGGCTCAGGAGCGCGACCTGGTTCGCGCTCTAGACGCTGGGGCCAATGACTATTTGGTCAAGCCGTTTCAGCCTGGGGAACTGCTGGCCCGGACCCGGCGGTTAGTGAAGGCGTAGTGTGCGGCCGCCCAAGCGTTGGTGCGTTTGGGTGGTTGCCGTGGCGCTCGCCGCGATGGTGCAAACGCCGGTGGCGGCGGCTGGTGTCGCGCAAGCAAAACGCGCGGCGGCTGCCGGCAATTTTCCCCTCGGGCGGAGCGATTATTGCAGCGAAGGTTGCGGCGGCGGCCACGCGACCAAGCAGCCCGTTTCTTGCTGGCGCGGGTGCTGTCTTGGCAACGTAAGTGGGATGCCGCTCTTGTCCAGTACGACCGTTTGATTAAGACCGCGCCCCGTACGTGGATTATTTGCTGGGCAAGGCCCAGACGCTAGTCTGGCGCGGCGCAGCAAGCGCTGCCCTTGCTGGCTAGAGCCAAGAAGCAGGCGCCGCGTTATCCGGCGGTGTGGCGACTGCAAATTCAGGCGCTGGCGGCTACTGGCGAGCCCGCCGCCCGGCAGCGGGCGTTACGGCTTCAACGGCAGGCCGCCGCCCGCTTTCTCGGGGCGCGCTGGAAAATTGTCCCGCCGCTCGCGCCGCCGCCCGTTAGTACGGTTAAGCGTGTGCCGCCCGTTCTCCCACCGCAGCGCACCGCGCCTCGGCCGTTACCGCATAACGCCGCGATCGAGGCGGGAGCCGGCTATAAAAATCTCAATAATGGCTATGAGGACTGGCGCAGCACCTATCTCAGCGAGTCGAGGAAGTGGCCGGGCGGCCGCGTGCTCTACGGCGCGCTGCGGGAAACCGTCCGCTTTTCCCTGAAGGATAACGCGGTGACGCTGGGAGGGTATCACCCGTTAGGGAAAAATTGGAGTCTCGTGGTCGAGGGCGGGGGCAGTCCCACCCATCGCGGGTTGGCGCAATGGTCGTTGCTGGGGCAAGTGCAGCGTAATTTGGCGGGAGGATGGGATGTGCAGGGTGTGTGGCCTGCGTCACACGTCATACAATGACGCCGCGAGCGACAAAGTGGTTCTGACGATGGAACGCTATTGGGGAAATTACCAGGCGGCCTATACGTTTTCTTCCAGCCAGTTGCAACAGGCGGCCACCGGTTCGGCACCCAGCCACCGCTTCCAAGGCAATTATTTTTTACGGTCGCCGCAGTCATGTTGGCTTAGCCTATTCTACCGGGCGGGAAGTCGAAACGATTACGCCGTCGGTGGTGCGCACTGCGGATGTGCGGAGCTGATCGCTGACTGGCCGGCAAGCGTTGGGACGGGACTGGTCGCTCGCTTACGTGCTGTCGCTTCACGAGCAAGGGGATAGTTACACGCGGGAGGATATCCGGCTTGGCCTTCGCCGCGCATGCTGAGCCGTTTATCCAGTTTGCGCTGTGGAGCGGGTTTGTCGCCCTAGAGGTCACGGTGTTGATGCTAGTGCAGATTCTGCTGCTGCGGCTGCTGCAACTGGCGAAAACCCGCCGCCGCGAGGCCTTTCTCCATCGTTGGCGGCCCATTCTTGCGCATAGCGTGATGGATTGCCGGCGCGCTTACCACGCCTTGCCCGGCGCGATTTTCCACTATTTCTGGAATTGTGGAATCACTTTCACGAATCGCTGCGCGGGGTTTCCAAGGATGGGCTGAACGAGGTCGCCCGCCAACTGGACGTGGTGCGCTACGCCCGGGCGCAGCTCTTTAAAAGACGCACGGGCCGGCGGCTAATGGCGGCAATCACCCTTGGCCATTTGCAAGCGCGCGAAGCGTGGGACGATTTGGCCACCGTGGTGCAAAGCGACGACCCGGTGTTGTCGCTTACCGCGATGCGGGCGATGATGCTTGCCGACGCCGCCACGGCGGTGCCGCTGTTGCTAGCGCAACTGGAAGCGCGCGCCGACTGGCCCGCCGCTAAGATCGCCGCCATTTTTCAGGAAGCCGGCCCGGCGGCCCTTTCTCAACCGTTGATCCAGGCCATCCAGCAGGCGCCGCCGGCCTATGCGCCGGCGCTCATCCGCTACTTGCGCTTTGCCTACAATGACCAGGCTAATAGGGTTGCGGGCGTATTGTTGCAGGAAAGCGATAACGACGGCGTGATTTCCGCCTGCATGCAGTTGATTACCGATCCCGCCGCGTTGCCGGCAATCCGGGGTTATCTGACGCATTCCCGCTGGCCTATCCGCCTGCAGGCCGCCGCTGCCCTCGGCTGGCTGGGCACCCCGAAAGAGATTTCGCTGCTCGTCGAATGACTGTCCGATCCGGAATGGTGGGTGCGCTACCGCGCCGCGCAATCGCTGGCCGCCTTGCCGTTTCACCAAGAGGAAGACCTCGAACGATTGTGGGCGGCGCAGAGCGACCGTTACGCCAAGGATATGTTGCGTCAAGTATTGGCGGAAAGGCGCGGGGAATGAGCTGGGCAACGGTCATTCAAGCGATACAGTGGTTTTTCTTGTTGTATTTTGTTGTGTTGAGCTTGGGTTATGTCAGTTTGAATTTGATTTCCATCGTGAGCTTGAGCCGCTATATGAGCGCTCGGTCGATGGAAAACTTGCCGCCGGTGTACTCCAATTTCGAGCTGCCGATTAGTTTGATCGTTCCCGCGTACAATGAAGAGGCGACGATTGCCGCTTCGGTGCGGGCGATGTTGCAACTGAGCTATCCCGAGTTCGAGGTTGTGGTGGTCAACGACGGTTCGACGGACGCCACCCTGGACACGCTGATCCGGGAATTTTCCATGGCGCCGTTTCCCGAGGCGTACCGGGTGCGCCTGCAAACCCAGCCGGTGAATGCCGTTTATCATTCGACGATCCACCCTAATTTACGATTGATCGATAAGCAAAACGGCGGTAAGGCCGACGCCTTGAACGCCGGGATTAACGGCTCTCTCTACCCCTTGTTTTGCTGTGTCGACGCGGATTCCATTTTGCAGCGCGACAGCTTGCAGCGCTTGGTGCAACCCTTCCTGGAGGACGCTTCCACCGTGGCTTGTGGCGGGACGGTGCGCATCGTCAATGGTTGCAAAATCAGCGGCGGCTATCTTTCCCGGGTCGGGCTGCCCGCCAGTCCGCTGGTATTGCTGCAAATCGTCGAATATTTGCGCGCTTTCTTGTTTGGCCGGTTGGGATGGTCGCCGCTGAACGCCTTGCTGATTATTTCCGGCACTTTCGGGCTGTTCCGTGAGGAAGCGGTGATTGCGGCGGGAGGGTGGGTACCGGGGCGACACGGTGGGCGAGGACATGGAGCTTGTGGTGCGCCTGCATCGCACCCTGCGCCTGGAAGGCAAGCGTTACCGCATTACTTTTTTGCCCGATCCCGTTTGCTGGACGGAAGCGCCGGAAGACTGGCGAACGCTGCAAAATCAGCGGATCCGCTGGCAACGGGGACTGGCGGAAAGCCTGATGATGAACCGCCGCCTGTTATTCCATCCCAAGGGCGGCGCGGCCGGTTGGCTGGCGTTTCCCTTCATGGTCGTTTTCGAATGGCTGGGGCCTTTACTGGAGGTGCTGGGCTACGGCTTGATGGCGTTTTTCTTTTTGACGCAGATGATTTCCCCAGCGGCGCTGGGGGCGTTTCTTCTGGCGGCGATTGGCTTCGGTTTGCTATTGTCGGTTAACGCGTTGCTGTTGGAAGAACTGTCTTTTCATTTATATGAGCGGCCAAGCCAGTTGGTTGTCCTCTTTCTGATGGCAGTGGTGGAAAACTTCGGCTACCGTCAATTGAATTCGGTCTGGCGCTTGATTGGTCTCGTTCGCTGGGCGTTAGGCGGTAAGGCCCATTGGGGAGAGATGAAGCGGATCGGGCGGGGCGCCGGATAGGCGCGGCGGCTGGAGAGTTCTATCGGAGCCTGCCGTCATGGTAGAATAGCGATTCGATAATTTCGGCAATGTGGCGGGCATGATTCAGGTGATGGTCAACGGCGTATGCCATGCGTTCGCGCGCGACACCAGCCTCGCGCGGCTGCTGACGCACCTGGAATTGTCCGGCAAGCGCCTGGCGGTGGAGCGTAACGGCGAAATCGTGCCGCGCAGCCAATTCGGGGAAACGTCGCTGGCCGACGGCGATCAGTTGGAAATCGTGGTCGCCGTCGGCGGCGGCTGATATTCTCCGCCCTTTTCCAGATTGAAAAGTAACTACGGATAACTTGCTTATGGATCCGCTGACTATTGCCGGTAAGGCGTATCGTTCCCGTCTGCTGATCGGCACCGGTAAATATAAAGATTTCGACGAAACGCGCGTTGCGGTGGAAGCCAGCGGCGCGGAGATTGTCACGGTGGCGATTCGCCGCACGAATATCGGGCAGAACGCCGGCGAACCCAGCCTGCTGGAGGCGGTGCCGCCGTCAAAATACACCTATTTGCCCAATACCGCCGGTTGCTATACGGCGGAGGAAGCCATTCGCACCCTGCGCCTGGCGCGAGAGCTGTTGGATGGGCACGACCTGGTGAAGCTGGAGGTGCTGGGTGACCCCCATACCTTGTACCCGAACGTGATGGAAACCCTGAAAGCGGCGGAAGTGCTGGTTAAGGAGGGGTTTACGGTGATGGTTTATTCTTCCGACGACCCCATCGTCGCTCGACAGCTAGAGGAAACCGGTTGCGCGGCGATCATGCCGCTGGCGTCGTTGATCGGTTCCGGCATGGGCATTCTTAATCCATGGAATTTACAGATCATCATCGCCAACGCCAAGGTGCCGGTGCTGGTGGACGCTGGGGTGGGCACGGCGTCGGATGCGGCGATCGCCATGGAGCTGGGATGCGACGGCATTCTGATGAACACTGCTGTGGCGGCGGCGAACAATCCCGTGTTGATGGCGTCCGCCATGAAAAAAGCGGTGGAAGCGGGGCGCGAGGCGTTTTTAGCCGGACGGATGCCGAAGAAATGGTATTCCGCCATGCCTAGCTCGCCGGTCGGCGGGCTGATCGGCAGCTAACCCTCGGCTGCTGTCCTCATCGGGTAATCGCATGACCACTGGACATCCTCGCCCTATCCGCAGCTTCGTCTTGCGCCAGGGCCGTATTTCACCGGCCCAGGCGCGCGCGTTGGACGGTTTGTGGCCGCGTTACGGCGTGCCTTATGCCGAGGCGCCCCTCGATCTCGAGCGGTTATTCGGCCGCGCCGCGCCTAAAATTCTGGAAATTGGATTCGGCATGGGAGAGGCGACCGCGCAGATCGCCCGCGCCCACCCGGAAAACGATTATCTCGGCGTGGAAGTGCATGGGCCGGGGGTCGGTAGCCTGCTCAAACAGGCGGCTGCGGGGGCATTGACCAATGTGCGGGTGATCCGCCACGACGCGATGGAGGTTGTGCGTCATCTGCTGGTTCCCGCTAGCTTGGACGGGGCGCACATTTTTTTCCCCGATCCCTGGCACAAAAAACGGCACCATAAGCGCCGACTGATTCAGCCGACGTTGGTCGCCTTGCTGGCCGATCGGCTAAAGCCGGGCGGCTATGTGCATGTCGCTACCGACTGGCGGGATTACGCCGAACATATTCTCGCCGCGTTCACCGCCGAACCGAAGCTGGTCAATACCGCCACCGACTACGCGCCACGACCGGCGTACCGGCCACGGACAAAATTCGAGCAACGTGGGTTACGGCTGGGGCACGGCGTGTGGGATATCGTGTTCCGCCGCTGCTGAAGCGGCGCGCTAGGGCAGCCGTCCTTGAATCGCGCGCAGGAACTCAAGCCGGAGTTGGTCGTCTTGTTGAAAGCAGCCGGTAAAGGCCTGAGTGACCACCCGCTCGTCGCCACGGCGGTCTTCCCCTAACAGGAGACAGAGCTGTTCCGCCTCGATGATGCACGCCGCGCCTTGCGCTTGACCGTGGGTTACCAGCGCCTCGGCGATGTCCCGCGTCAACCATTCCTGATAAGTGAAGCGGTGGCCGATGGTATCCACCAGCCGGGCGATGCGGCCAAAGCCATGCAACCGGCCGCCGGGAAGGTAGGCGACATGCGCGACGCCGCGGAACGGGACGAGATGGTGGGGACAGACGCCGTGGACGGCAATGCCGCGCACCACCACCATATCGGCGCGCGGATCGGCGAATCCTTCGCCCAGTGCTTCAGCGGGATCGCCGTCATAGCCGCCGAGAAGGCGCTTTTGCCAGAGCTCTCGAACCCGTTGCGCGGTTTTCCGGGTATGCACGGTGTCGCTAGAGACGCCGCATGCCTGGAGTAAATCGGTGACCGCCCGCTCGAACGCCGCCGCGTCGAAGTGTCCGCTTTGGGGAATGCCGATGCCGCCCGGCGTGGACGGACCGGGCGCGTCATGATCGCAATAATGGGTCACAGGATTTACGGCGTGTAACGCCGCCAGGAAAATTTCCTTGTAACATGGGGCCACGCGGATTGTCAAAACGCGGCCCCGTGGCGTTAGTAGCCGAATTCCCCAGTCCATTCGCCTTTGCGAAAATCGATGGTTAGCCAGCGGGGTACGAAGGCGGCGGGGTTGACGATCGTGAAGTCCTCCAACCCCGGTTTATCCTGTTCGGGATCGACACGGCAACTGGCGGTCATCACCGGGCGAAAGCCCACGCGAAGACGCGGCGTAGCGTTGACGAAGCGCGCCGCCTCCGCGTCGTTGGGAAAGCGCACCCGCTTGCGGATCAGACAACTGAAATAAAGCTCCATCTCCGCCAGCAACGGCTGCGTTCGTGCCGCCATCGCCCGCGCCGCCGCGGGGCTCCAGTCCACCGCCACCGGTTTGCCGTGAATCATCACCGTTTCGCCCATAGCGGTCTCCTGGATTTTTGCATTAGAAATGGTCGGTGACCGTTACTTCGTTCAGCGGCAACTGGCCGCCGCGCGGCCATGGTGTTTGCGTCCCCTTGCCGATAGCGACGAACATCGAGATCGCGTGATCGTGCGGCAATTGGATCAACCGGGCCACCGCGTCGAAGTCGAAGCCGTCCATAGGGCAGGAGTCGTAACCCATCTCCTTGGCCGCCAGCATGAGCGTCATCGCCGCCATGCCGCAGGAACGCATAGCTTCGTCCCGCTGTACCACGTCGCGGCCTTGATAATACTGGTGGATGGCGGGGAGAACGTAATCCCGCCGCGCTTCGGGAGCGTCGCGCCAGTACCGCTCTGGCGCTTTTTCCCACGCCTTGAGATCGGCGCACAGCACCACCAGCAGCGAGGCGTCGGTGACCTGGGGTTGATCCCAGGCCGCCTGACGGATTTGCTGGCGCAGCCCGGGATTGCGCGGCAGCACAAAGCGCCAGTTTTGGATATTGAAGGCCGTGGGCGAGAGCACGGCGAGCGACATCAGACGTTCCACTTCGACGTCGCTCATCACGTGGCCGGGGTCGAAAGCCTTCATCGAGCGGCGGCCTTCGATTGCGGTGCTTACATTCATAGTTCAGGCTCCTGACTCTATGATTCAGTTAAAAGTCGTTTTCGATTTTAAAGGTATTGAACAGCGCATCCACCGCCATGTTGCGGGCGCCGTGGGCCGCGCCGTCGAAGATGTCGGCGTCGCTCCAGCCGAGGGCGCGTAGTTGCGCGATATCGTCCGCGGTCACCGTTTTCGGGGCGTGGGTGGATTTCAGCACGAATAGCAGCATGGCTTTTTCCTTGGCGTCCAAGGGAGCGTTATTCGGATCGGCCTTGATGGCGGCGACCTGGTCGGCGTTGTAACCGGCCCGCTCGATGAGCATCGCGGCATTGTAGCCGACGCAATAATTGCATTGATTTTCCTGGGAGACCAGCATGCGGATCGTCGCCAGTAGCGGGAAGCTGAGGTTGGGGTGTTCCATATAGTAGCTGATATTTTGCCACGCTTGCTCCAGGTGAAGCGGACTGGCGCTGTGCAATTGCAAGGCGTTGGGCACGCGGCCGAACGCTTGCTGGATTTGCCCGTAGATTTCGGCGGTTTTGCCGGTGGCGTTGGCGCTGGATTGGGTTTGGATGAGTGACATGGGTCATTCCTTTCTTTTAAAATACCAACTGGTTGGTATGGTGTGTGGGTAAAAAATAGAACGATAGATACTACTAACTACGGGGACTGCAAACTGCTGACAAAAGAACGCAACTGCTCAAGGCACAAATATAAAATATCGGCCGATTGTAGATTCTTGGCGGTGCCGACGCACCCTTCCCAGGCCGAGACGATGAACAAGGCCGATGCCCGGCAGTCTATATCCGGGCGGATCGCGCTCTGGCGCTGGCTCCGCGTCAGCGCGTCTTCCACGGCCTGGCGCCACGCGTCCAGAATCGTACCCAGTTGTCCCTTGAACGCTTCGTCCAATGGACTCATCTCCTGAATGAGATTGTTCAACGGACAACCCAGGCTTACGTGTTCCGGCTCCCGTTGTGCGGTTTGGCGGATAATCTCGCGCAGCGTTTCCAACGGTTGGCTGCTTTGCCGCAGTGGCGTAAAGATCCCTTCGTCGAGACGTTTAAGGATCACCTCATCGACCACCGCCAAGCCAAGATCGTGCTTGGTGGGAAAATGGTGGTATAACGCGCCTTTGGTGAGGCCGGTTTGCGCCAGAATATCGGCGATGCGCGCCGATTGGAATCCATGCTTGTGGATTTCGCAAAAAGCGGACTGAAGGATCTTTTCGCGGCTGCTGTCTTGCGTTGTTTCGTTCATGGCGCCATTACATACCAACCGGTATGGATGTGTCAAGCGGGGAACGAAATAAAATCGGAGCCGGCCGATCAATTCTTGATCTTCCGCAAGGCAGCCGGCCGGGTAGGATAATATAAACGTTTTTACCTTGCCACGCAGCGCGCGATTTTTCGCGCCGGGGCGCGAGAGATTCGGGAACGATCGCCTAATGACCGCCATTAAGTTTCACCAGCAATTGAGCAATAAAATTTTTGGCATTTTGCTGGTTTTTTTTCTCGTGGCGTTGATCGCCATTGGCATGACCCTGTTGATTTCCTGGCAACTAGAGGGCGGCGCGGCGGCGATTAACGACGCCGGTAGCGAGCGCATGCGTTCCTACCGTATCGCCGCGCTGCTGTTGCTGCGAATAGACCCCGATACCCGTCATTTGGCACCGGCTGGCGCGGTGCGCAAGGAAATGCGGCATTTCGAACAAACCTTGCTGGAGTTAGAGCGCGGCGATCCCAGCCGTCCCCTCGCGCTGCCTAAGGATAACCCCAGGATTCAGCGGCAAATGCATCGCTTGCGGCTGATGTGGCGCAACGAGATGAAGCCGCTGATCCGCCAAATTCTGGCGCACCGCGGCAAGCCCGCCGAAGCGCAGTATTTGCGCGACTATTGGCCAAAAATGCAGCGCTACGTCGGCATGATTAACCAGTTGGTGCTGATGATCGAGCACAGTAACTCTCGCGCAACCGCCTTGTTGCGCTCGTTTCAGTGGGGGCTGGTGATGTTGGCGCTCGTCGGTACGGCTATTTTAATTTATCTGTTTTCGTTGCTGGTCATTCGTCCCGTGAGCAGTATGCAAGACGGGATCAAGCGCATGGCGGCGGAAGATTTTAGCGTTCGCCTGCCGGTCGAAAGCCGGGACGAGTTCGGCGAGTTGGCGACGGGATTCAACCAGATGGCCGACCATCTGGAAAATCTCTACGCGACCTTGGAGCAACGGGTGGAGGAGAAAACCCACAGCCTGGAGAAAAAAAACCAGGACCTGCAAATGCTTTACGAAGTCGCCGCGTTTCTCAATGAGCCGGCGGCGTTGGAGGAACTGTGCCACGCCATTCTGAAAAAAATGATGCAATTGCTAGAAGCGCAAGGCGGCGTCGTGCGGCTGGTCAACGCCGGTTCCCGGCAATTGCCCATCGTGATTCACGAAGGCCTGTCGGATCGTTTCCTGCGGGAAGAGAAGTGTCTGACCGTCGGCGAATGCCTGTGCGGCCAAGCCGCCCGCGATGGCGAAGCGGTTAGCTGGGATCTGAGCCAGCCATCTCGGCAGCCGCTGCTCCACCAGTGCCGGGAGGAAGGCTTTCAAGCGGTGGCGGCGGTGCCGATTCGTTCGAAGAAACGGGTGCTGGGTCTTTTTAACTTGTTTTTCGATCATCCTCGCAAGCTAGCGGATACGGAAAGTCGCCTGCTGGAAACGGTCGTCCGCCATCTTGGCGTGGCCATTGAGAATCTACGGCTGATTTCCCGGGAGCGGGAAATGGCGGTGTCCGAGGAGCGCAACCTATTGGCTCAGGAATTGCACGACAGCATCGCCCAATCGTTGGCGTTCCTGAATATCCAAGTACAATTGCTGCAAGATTCCCTGAATCGCGGCGCCACCGGGGAAGCGTTGGACACCGTGGGCCAAATACGGGAAGGGGTGCAGGAAAGTTACGACGACGTGCGCGAACTGCTGGTGCATTTCCGCACGCGGGTAGAGCACGCGGACCTGGAAAGCGCCATCCGCAGCGCGCTGGAAAAATTCGAGGGACAAACCGGTATCAATACGGTGTTGTCGATTAGCGGCGCGGCCAGCGTGGCACCGGAATACATCATCCAAGTGTTGCATATTATTCAGGAAGCGCTATCCAACGTTCGCAAGCACGCGGCGGCGACGGAAGTCGCCGTGTCGGTGCGCCGCGATCCTCAATGCGTCATCGCGGTGCGGGATAACGGCAAGGGATTCGATCCGTCCCAATACGGCGCGGACGGAGAATCGCACGTCGGTCTTAACATCATGAAAGAGCGGGCGCACCGGATCGGCGCCACATTGCGCATCGACTCGACGCCGGGCGCGGGAACCCGCGTGACGCTGGCGTTGCCGGGAGGACAGCCGTGAGGCGGTGGGCGATGGCGTGGACGATGCTTTTTCCCGCAGTGCGGTCTCAGGAGAGTTAAGTCATGCAACCCATTCGTGTTTTACTCGTGGACGACCACACCTTGTTTCGCAACGGCGTCAAGGCGCTGTTGCAACGGCACCCGGAATTCGAAGTGGTGGGCGAGGCTGGCGACGGGCTGGAAGGCGTGAAGCGCGCCAAATCGCTTAAACCCGACGTGGTGTTGCTCGACATCCATATGCCGGGCGTGAGCGGCAAGGAGGCGGTGCAGCTCATCGCCGAAGAAGCGCCAAGCACGCACGTGGTTATGTTAACGGTGTCCGAGGACGCCGAGGACTTAATCGAGGCGGTGCGCGCCGGCGCCCGCGGTTATTTGCTGAAGAATATCGACACCGACTTCTTGCTGGAATCGCTGCGCCGGGCGGCGCGCGGCGAATCGGTGATGGCGGCACAAATGACCGGCAAGCTATTGGCCGGCGTGCGCGCCATGGCCAAGGATGGCCCGGAAGACGTGGAGGAAAAGGAAAAACTGAGTCCGCGGGAGAGAGAGATCGTCGCCTTGCTCGCTCGCGGGGCGAGCAACAAGGAAATCGCCAATACGCTGAATGTGGCGGAAAGCACCGTCAAAATCCACGTTCAGAATATCTTCAAGAAACTCAATCTTTCCAGCCGGGTGCAAGTGGCGGTCTACGCCGTCGAGCATGGATTGGCGCCGCGCGAGAGCGAGTAACTAGCGCCAGAAAATAATCCGGCCCGGTAACAGAATTACCGGCATACGCTACCGTATACCGGTTCCCAACAGACTGCGGCACAGCGACCAACGACCAACGGCCCAAGGAGAGCGCACAAAGTCTGGTGATATTTCCAGGAGATCACCCGAATGGGTAACCTGCGCCAAAGACTGCTTCAATCGATCCGTCACCGCAATCGATTATCCGGCCCTCTACCCACCAATGACCGACGCCTGTATCCTGGTCGTAGACGTGGCATAGGCCGCCCTGGATTATAGGGTGTACCGGGACGATGAACGGCCACGGCGGATACGCTTGGCCAGAAGGATCTCCAGGGTGTCCATCAAGTGTTTCAGAAGGCGGGGAAGCCGAGTTATTAGTAACTTACCGCTGAAATCTGGAACAAAAATACAAAGCCGTACTCCTGCGGCACCCACACCGTGGGATAGGAAAACGAAATATTTGACGAATAGTGAGGGACGAGACCAGGACACGACGCCAAAAAGTATCTCGGATTGGGCGCCCATCACTTCGCCGGCGCGCAAAGAGCATGGGCAGAAGGGTCGTGTTGTAGTACTATCGCCGACGGAATCGTGGAAGGTATTCGCATTTACGAGGGAGTGTGTCTCTAATGAGGAAAATCGGCGCGCCAGGCGTTTTTTTACTCGCCGGCATGATGCTTGTCGTTGCGATGATGGTGGCGGGTTCCGCGTTCGCCGCCACCTACCCGAACAAACCCTCCAAGGAAAACTGGTACGTCGACAACGCCTCCCTGCTGACTCCCGAAGCCGCACAAAAGATCAACAGCGTTGCCCTCAAACTGTTCAGCGATGACAAGGTTCCGCTCTACGTTGTCACTATCCGCTCGCTGGCCGACTATGACGCCGCTGGCCACTCCGTCGAAGGTTACGCCACCGACCTGTTCAACAAGTGGGGCATCGGCTCCAAAGACCGCAACTACGGCATGCTCCTGCTCGTTTCCGTGGGCGACCGCAAAGCCCGCATCGAGCTCGGCGCTGGTTGGGGTCACAAGTACGACCGCCAAGCCAAGAACATCATGGCCGACCTGATCGTCCCCGCCTTCAAGCGCGGCGATTTTTCCACTGGCATCGTCGATGGCGTGCGCGGACTCGACGCGCTGGCGCGCGGCTTGGCTCTGCCCAAGCCCAAGGCACCGTGGTGGTTCCTGCCGCTGATTGTCCTGGTGGGGATAGGCCTGGTCGCGCTGATCTACAACTTGTTCAAAACCGGCCGCAGCGGCTGGGCCTGGGCGCTGATCGTCGCGCTGGGCGTCCTGCTGTTTTTCATCCTTCGCAGCGCCGCGCAGAGTGGTGGCTCCGGCGGCGGATTCGGCGGCGGTTCCGCCGGTGGCGGCGGCGCTACGGGATCATGGTGAAGGGAAGGAAGGGTATGAAACGGGCGTCGGAATTTTTTTCCGAAGAGGATAAAAAGGTAATCGAAAAGGCGGTGGCCGAGGCCGAGCGCGCGACCTCGGGCGAGATCGTGCCGGTGGTGGCCACCGTGTCCGGCCGGTACGACCGGGCCGAGGATATCTTCGGCGTGCTCGTCGCGGTTCTGGCGCTGGTTCTGGCGTGGGTATTTTTTCAAGACGTGGCGCCGGCCGGGGGCGAATGGACCCACGGGCTGGCTCCCATCCTGTCGTTGCCGATCGTCGTGGCCATCGTCGTGTTCGGGTTCATTGCTGGCGCCGCGCTGGCCACGATCGCGCCGGCCCTGCGACTGCCGTTCATCCCGAAACGCGAAATGGCCGAGGAGGTGGAACGGCGCGCAGCCGAGGTGTTCCAGCGCTTCCGCGTGCGCGGCACGCGGGGCGCCACGGGAATATTGCTCTACGTCTCCCTGTACGAGCGGATGGCCCGTGTGCTCGGCGACGACGCGATCAGCCAAAAGCTCGATCAAACCGCGTGGGACGAGATTCTTAGCCTGGTCGCCGGCGGACTTCAACGCGGTGCGCCGGCCGACGGTTTTTGTGCCGGCATCGGCAAGTGCGGCGAGCTCCTCGCCCAACACTTCCCCGTCCAGCCCGGCGACAAGAACGAACTCGCCAATGAACTGCGCATCATCGACTGACCGGTTCCTCCGGTACTATCTAAGAAAGTCCAAAAACAAGCAAAACGAAGGTCAGGCCTTACATTTTCACTGAAGCAATTTCATCGCTCGACTGACCGCCGCATAACGCATACCAAACTGCGCCCTTACCGATTCCACTGTGTAAGGCCTGCTAAGATAGGCTTGTGCCGTTGCTTCATTACGGCTTAAATATCGTTGTTGGAAATAATCCAGTGATTTTATCGGTGCTTGTTTTTATAATTTAGGCATATCCGACCGGCTCAATATTTTTGTCCAGATAAAATATTAGACTTAACAAACAGTAGGAAAAGATGGCCAAGCGATTCAAAGAAGAAGAAATCGTCAAAATACTGAACCGCCCCGGGTTTTGAGGAGGCCCCAACTCTTGAGAGAATGGAGCCATGAACAAGTCGAAGAAGTTTTCACCCGAGGTCCGTGAGCGTGCGGTGCGCATGGTGCAGGAGCACCGCGGG